>Ga0310695_10001502_pt1 | contig 54871 bp, 55 predicted proteins | sample RumenRJG_04DNA_FD_203882 | JGI IMG/M metagenome (GOLD analysis project Ga0310695, IMG submission 203882) | Bovine rumen microbial communities from Lethbridge, Alberta, Canada - RJG_04 (v2) (version 2) | ecosystem: Host-associated > Mammals > Digestive system > Stomach > Rumen | place: Canada...
AGATGTCGCTCTGCTAAAAGGAAATCTCCGAGATCTTCCTTTCTTTTAGCATTCAGTGACATAATATCAGTTTATTCTGTGACAAGCAATGAGATTAAGCGCAAGCCATTATAAGTTGGTAGCTACAATAATAGTTTGTGATTAAGGTCTACAAATCTACAAATCCCCCGTCTTAGGTATTATTATAAAACAGACTTGAATGTAAAACTATATAAAAATGCCCCCTTAGGGGGATGGTATATTTGTAATGTATTTACAAAGTTACAAATTGCTGTAGACAAGCTGTCTTTGTCTGTGTATAATCATCGCGTAAACAAATCATTATGTCTGCTGTTCAATTTTATCTTGTAATTCGAATGCAATATCTTGCAGCCTGTTTCACGAGATTTACCATTAATCTGTATTGGAGGTGTATTATTAATACTTACCTATGAAGAAAACTTTGAAAATGTAAGAAAAACCGTCCTCTCCCGGATCGATATCGGAAATGAAGTGTCCGACGGGGGAATAAAGGAAACCATAGAAGAAGCCTTAGGAGAGTACTGCAGAGAGTTTTATGTGCCCCTGGCCCAACGGCAGAGCATTTACAATGAATTATTCTATCAGCTGCGGGCCTTGGACATCCTGCAGGAGCTGGTGGAAAACCCTGAGGTGACGGAGATTATGGTAAACGGCCCCGATAGCATCTTTATCGAAAAGGCCGGAAGGATAATAAAATGGAACCGCTCATTTACGGCGCCGGATAAGCTGGATAACGTCATCCAGCAGATAGTGGGCTTTTGCAACAGGGTTGTTAATGAGTCAAGTCCCATCGTTGATGCCAGGCTTCCCGACGGTTCCAGAGTCAATGTGGTGTTAAAGCCCGTGGCCCTAAACGGCCCTATTCTTACCATCCGGCGTTTCCCCACGAAGCGCATGACTATGGATGACCTGTTATCAAACGGAGCCATAACAAAAGAAGCGGCGGATTTCCTTGAGAAACTGGTTATTGCAAAATATAACTTGTTTATCTCGGGGGGAACCGGCTCCGGGAAAACCACCTTTTTAAATATTCTCTCGGACTACATCCCTGCAGATGAGCGAATCATCACGATAGAGGATTCGGCGGAGCTCTCCATCAAGGGAGTCCCTAATCTGGTATCTTTGGAAACCAGGAATTCAAACGCTTCCGACTGCGAGCCCATAGACATCAGGAGCCTGATAAAAAGCTCCCTTAGAATGCGGCCTGACCGCATAATCGTGGGAGAGATCCGTGGCAGTGAGGCCATTGACATGCTTCAGGCTATGAACACCGGTCATGACGGAAGCCTCTCCACAGGCCACGCCAACTCCCCGGAGGATATGCTCTCCCGTATAGAGACTATGGTCCTTATGGGAATGGAACTTCCCCTGGAGGCAGTGGAACGCCAGATAGCATCAGGGATAGACGTCATCGTTCACCTTGCAAGAATGCGGGATAAGTCCAGAAAAATAGTCAGGATCGATGAAGTCTCGGGCTACATTAACGGACGCATCGTACTTAAGCCCATTTTCGAAAGAGAAAATGACCGGCTTAATAAGGTGGGCAGCTTAGAACACACTGAAAAACTGCTGGCCGCAGGTTTTAAGGAGGAGATGAATGAAGAATCTGCTTGAATGGATAAAGAATCTTATCAACCCCCCGGATGATCATATCTGGAGTTATGAGGAATACTATTTTACGAGAAAAGAACTTATCTTAAATGAAGCATTGTCGCTGTCCCTCATCTGGCTTATAGCCTTCTGCTTCTATAATTCCGTCATTGCCTGTTTAATCATGTCACCCTGTTCCCTCTTGCTTCTTAAATCCAGAAGGGAAGAAAAAAAGAGTAAACGCCTGAGTACCTTAAGCCTTCAGTTTAAGGACGGGATCAATTTTCTCTCCGGTGCCGTTAACGCGGGATATTCTGTGGAAAACGGCTGGAAAGAGGCACTAAAACAGCTGGTGGAGCTTTACGGAGCGGATGCTGATATCACAAGGGAATTCACCTACATTTCCAGAAAAATTGACATGAACGTTCCCATAGGAGATCTCATCTTTGATCTGGCAGACCGGACGGGAAATGAGGATATCCGGACCTTTAGCGAAAGTTTCGCCGTGGCAAAAAAATCCGGAGGAAGCATGAAAAGCATCATTGCTTCCACATCGGATACCATCTCCCAGAAGGTGGAGGTCTCCAAGGAGATAGAGACCATGGTGGCGGGAAAGAAAATGGAACAGAGAATAATGACGGTGGTGCCCCTTGGGATCATTTGTTTCGTGAGGTTATCATCCCCCACGTTTTTAAATGTGCTTTACGGCAACCCCTTAGGGATAATCATTATGACAATGTGCCTGGGAGCCTACTATTTATCGGTGCGCCTGGGAGAAAGGATACTTGATATAAAGGTATAAGTTATGTGGATATGGATCATTCTTATAATTATCCTGGGCGCTGGCCTGATAAGTGCCCTTAGAGGAAAGGAAAAATGCGGTATAAATGAAGCCTTCTGCTACTATGCGGATTTTCTCTATGACCGGTGGTGCCGGATCTGGCCCGACTGGTATAAGGTGGATGATTATTTCTGGAACAGCCGGGTGGCTGACAACCTCCAGCTTATCCATCCCACAAAAAAGAGGCAGGAACTCTTTGAAAAACACAGGAGAAAGAAGCTTTCAAATGTGCTGATGATAGTATCTGCCTGCGCATTTTTGGGACTGGTGGTATGTATAAGCGACTTACTTGGAGGAGTCCTTGAAGATGGCCGGATAAAGCGGGGAAGCTACGGGGAAGGTGAGAAAAATGTATCACTTGTGGCAGAGTACGGCGAAAAACGGGAGGGTCTGGATGTAGTAATTCGCGAGAAGGAATACACTGCCCCGGAGATGGATGAGATCATGGAGGAGGAGTTCATTTCTCTCAAAGAAGTATTCGCGGGAGGAGATACTTCGGAAATCTCATCTGATGTGAAAATGCCCGGTTCTGCCTACGACGGGATAATAGATGTATCCTGGAGATTCTCGGATTATGACGTGATCGACGGCGAAGGCCACTATCACGATGAAGTACTCAGGGAGAAACTATCCCTCTCCGGGGAGGACAAATACCCTTTTACGGCAACGGCCATCCTGCGATACCGGGACATGAAAAAGGAGCAGGACTGGACCTTTAATGTCGTATTGCCGGAGTACAGTCCGGAGGAAAAAATGTCTGCAGATATTGCAGATGCGCTGTCAAAGTCAGAGGAGGATTCATTATATGAAGACTTCTTTTACTTGCCGGAGAATGTATCCGGCGTAGATATTACCTGGAAGGAAAAAGACAAGGGTGCCCATATGGGGCTGCTGCTTCTAGGCCTTCTTGCAGCTATTGCTGTTTATATTTCCATGGATAAAGAAGTGGACTCGTCAGTAGAGCAAAGGAACAAGGAGATGACTCTCGACTATCCGGAATTTATAAGCAAGCTGACTTTGATGATCTCTGCGGGAATATCCTTTGTTAATGCCTGGAGCAGGATTACGGAGGGCTATGAGCATTCCCTCTCCTGCGGCGGAAGGAAGCGATATGTATACGAAGAGATGCGGCTGACCCTAAGGGAGATCCAAAGCGGAAAGTCAGAAAGAGAAGCTGTTGCAGCCTTTGGGGAGAGGTGCAGGATACCCTGTTACAAGCGGTTTAGCACCATAGTAACCCAAAGCCTTAAGAAAGGCCTGTCCGGTTTATCGGAGAGCCTGAACTTCGAAGCCCGGCAAAGCTTCGAGATTCGAAAAAGCAATGCCAAGATACTGGGGGAGCAGGCTTCTTCCAAGCTTCTTCTCCCCATGGGGATTATGCTGACCATAGTCCTTGTAATCGTTATGGCACCGGCATTTTTGTCAATGTCCTTGTAGGAGAAAGGGAGGTGTGTGAATGAAAAAAGCTTTAAAGGTTGCATGCCGCTTTCTTAAAGATGAAAGCGGTATCGGAACAGTAGAGATTATTCTTATTCTGGTGGTTTTGATCGCTCTTGTAATCATTTTTAAAGACCAGATGACTGCTCTTGTTAATTCTATTTTCAGCAAGATCAAAACCGAAAGTTCAAAGATCTAAATAAGTACAACAATTAAGGAGAAGAATGAAGAAAAGGAGAAAATATGCCTCCGGCAGCATAACCGTGCTTTTAAGCCTGGTTATGTCAACCGTACTTATCTTGACTACGGCTTGCACGGAGCTTTCCAGAACAGCACTTATAAAGGCCCAGATGGTAGCCGACTGCCAAAATGCCATGGCAAGCATCCTGGCGGAATACAATCGCCCCCTTTTGGAGAGGTACGACATCTTCGGCATGGACGGAGCCTACGGCGGAACTTCATTTAATTCAAAGAAAATGGAGGACCGGATGAAGGAATACATGGCAGGGCTGCGGGGTGAAAGCGGAATTGCTCTGGGTTACGGTGAGGAAAAACTGACCACAGACAATTACGGCTTTCTCACTGACAAATGCGGCAGCGAAGTAAGAGCCCAGGCCATTACCTTTATGAAAAAGGCGTATGGCCTTGATATTCTGGGGTCCGTGGCTGATATTCCCGGAATTACTAGGGACTACGAGGACAACGAAGAAGAAGTAAGGGAAGTTGCCTCAAATGATCTGGGGGAAGAAGCCGGAGGCATATTAAGCTCAATAAGGAGTATGAGAAATATGGGAGTGCTTCAGGCCATTATGGGTTTTTCCCCTGAAGTATCTACCGCTAAAACCCAGCGGGGAAAGCTGCTTAGCAACAGGCGAAGCGATCTCTTTAAAAACTCGGGGGTTTTGAGCGGTTCCTTTACAGATAAAATGCTTTTTCAGGAATACATTATGAAAAAGTTTGCGAACTATGTGAATACTCCGAAAAATGAGGCAGATAATCCCCATACCCTGAAATACGAGGTGGAGTATATCATATGCGGTCATGAAGAGGACAAGGAGAACCTGGCTGAAACAGCAAAAAAACTGGTGCATATCCGGGAAGTGGCAAATTTCCTCTATATCCAGACCGACGAGGCAAAGAAAGGAGAGGCTGAGCTGGTGGCAACGGCCATATGCATGCTCCTTCTCATGCCTGAACTTATAGAAGTGGTCAAGGAGATAATCCTTGCGGGATGGGCTTACGCGGAGAGCATTTGCGACGTAAGAACCCTGCTGCGGGGTGGAAAGGTTCCTTTGATTAAGACTGCAGCGTCTTGGAAGACAGGGCTTTTCGATATAGTTAACCCCACCGGTTCCGGGGTACTGCGTACAAATGAAGGCTTGGATTACGGGACATATCTTCGAGTCCTGCTCTTCATGGAAAATGAAGCTGACAAGACCGGCAGGGCCTTAGATATCATGGAACTGAACATAAAAGCGACACAGGGCTACGCCAATTTCGGCATGGATAATTGTATCTTTGGCTTTGGAATGACCGGGGCATTTACCATTAATCATATTTTCGGAGGTCTGGGAAGATCAAAACTTGACTACAGAGGGGCGATAAGCTATGAAATGCTGGAAAAAAGATAAGTATGCCCGGGGGTCTCTGACCGTGGAGTGCGCCATAGTCCTGCCCCTTTTTATGTTTTTTATCCTAAGCGTCATTTATCTTACGGGACTTTTCCGGGCTCAAAGCATTGTTGAGACGGGAATGATTCAGAAATGTGAGTTTGCTGCCAGAGATGCTTACGTTACCGAAGGCCTGGCAGGGGCCGGAGGCGGCGCAGCCGACAGCCTGATTACCACAGTAAGTGCCAAGTCCTTTATGGAGGATAAAGCCGGAGCTTCTTACTTTGGAAGAAGCGGGATAGAAAATGGTCTCTCAGGAGTAATCTGCGTAGCTGACGGCCTGACAAACAAAAACCGGATAGCCATCACAGCTGCCTACAAATACCATGTACCCTTTAATATATTCGGACTCAGCGATTTTTATGTATTTCAGAGGGCGGTTTCAAGAAAATGGACAGGCTATGACATTAAGGAGGAGTCGGATGATGAAGAGATCGTATATGTGGCGGAACACGGCAGCGTTTACCATAAAAGTCCCAACTGTACCCATATACAGCTGGATATACGGCCGGTATCCGTAGATAGCGTAAAGTCTCTTCGAAATGAAGACGGATGTAAATACTATGACTGCGAAAAATGCATGAAGAGCGGGAAAAAACCCTCAGTGGTTTATATAACCCCCTGGGGAAACTGTGTCCACTCTTCTGCGGACTGCAGCGGACTTAAAAGAACTGTAAGGGCCGTCCCCAAAAGCAAATGCGCCGGGCTGGGGTCCTGCTCAAAATGCGGAGGATCATAATGGAAGGAATACTGTTTGGACTTACTTTAGGAAACCTGGGATTTAACACATTTTTTGATGTGCGATATAGAAAAATATCTGTTTTGTGCTGTGCACTGTTTTCCGCAGCGGCGTTTTTTGCCAGACTGGCAATAAGCGGCTTTAATCTGACGGAACTTGTTTTATCACTGCTTCCGGGAGTGTTTTTGCTGCTCACCGTCATAATATCCGGAGGAAAAGTGGGGATGGGAGATGCCATTGTTTTTATTTCTCTGGGCTTTGCCCTGCCTGTAACCATGATAGTGCCGGTAATGCTGGCAGCCATGGTGCTAAGCGCCCTGTTTTCTCTGGGAGCCCTTATCTTAAAAAAAGCAACTCTTAAAAGCCGGATTCCCTTTATGCCCTTTGTATTATCGGGATTTGTCATTGTGTATGTAATGGAGAATTTAACATGAGTAAGAGAGGATTATGGGTGCCCGGTTCCATGACGGTTGAAGCGTCCTTTATAGTACCTTTTTGCTTCTTTGCCATATTTACGGTGATTTATTTTTGCTTTTACCTTGCAAATGCCGCCACTGTCACAGGAGTTTTGGAGAAGAACTTAAGCGCCTTAACTTACGACGGTGGAGAACTGCCTACAAGGGTTGGGGAAATTCGGGGAAAGATTACGTCGGATTTAAAGGGAAGCCTGCTGGCGGTTAAGAGTTTCGAGGTGGACTGCAGGGCAGAAAAGGATAAGGTTACGGCTGTGGTTTACGGACGGGTGTTTAACCCTGTGGGGATAGTAAAGGATATGGAATTTAAGGTCAGCGATTGTATAAAGAGGCCGGATCCGGTGGAATTTATCAGAAACGTAAGGAGGATAAAAGGATTTTTATGACAAGGGAATACAGAAAGAAATTAAGCGGGACTGCCCTGGTTCTCTATGGGGATGATCTTACGGAGACAAGGGATTATCGTATTGAAGTGCTTAAAAATAACCATATTCCGGGGATTCTGCCAACTACCACCTGTACGGAAGACGGTATTTTCAAGCTATACTTTGATATCACCGGCAAACAGGAATTTTCCACGGTTTTTTCAAAGAAAAAGCTGGAGTATAAGAATGTGGCGGCTTTAATAAACGGGATCTGTACGGTTTTGGAGAGCACCAGGGAGCACCTGCTTGAGCCTCAGGGTATCATTTTTGATCCGGAATATATCTTCATTTCCGGAGAGGATAAGGTTTCATTTGCTTATTTTCCTGACAGAGCTGAGGACGTATATGCAAGCCTTCACGCCTTGGGGGAATACTTAATAGGCCGGGTGGATCATAAGGACGAGCGGGCAGTGAAGCTATCCTATGGTTTTTTTGAAACAACGGGGAAAGATGAGGTGCTGCTGGAGGATATTAAAAGTCTTGTGGTGCCGGAGGTAAAGACTCCGGAGTACAGTTTCAGAAAACCGGTTTACGAGATAAATGAGCCGGTTCAGACTCCGGCTCGGGTGCCGGCTCAAAGGGAAGAAGCAGAAGAGGAGAAGAACCACGGGAAAAAACAGAAAGGGAAAAAGATTATAGGAAGCAAAAAAGAAAAGAAAGAAAAGGATGGAAAGAAGGAAAAGAAACAGCGAGTTAGGGAACCGGGAAAGAAGTCCCCGGTGGATTACTTGATCTGGACCGGGGCAGCGGCGGTTATCCTCTGGCTGGTTTATGATAATCTCTTCCGGTCCATGGGACGTATCGGGATAATCGCAGAGATTGTTCTGGGGCTTATAGTCCTTGGAGTTTTAATCAGCTGTATGACCGGAGGAAAGAAGAAATCAGAGAAACCTGAGCAAGCTGGGGCCGCTGTAGAGCATGAAAGCCATGATCGATTCAAAGACTATTCCCTTAAGGAAAGAACCATGGAACCGGCCCTCTCGTATGATTATCACGGAACCGGGCTGCTTCGGGAGGAAGAAGAAAAAACAGGTCTCCTTGAGAGTGAGACTTATGAGAAGACAGGCCTCCTTCGTGAATGCAATGATCTGACCCCGGCCCTCATTTCCGTGAGAGACTCCATGAAGCAGCCCCTGCTTATTACCCATTTTCCCTTTGTTGTAGGCAAGTCCTTAAGCTATGCCGACGGCAAGATCGACGACTCCTTTATAAGCCGGGTTCACTGCCGATTTGATAAAAAAGGAGATGTCCATACGCTTGTGGATCTCGCAAGTACCAACGGAACTGAGCTGGACGGGGAACTCCTCACCCCCAACATCCCCTACGTCATCCGTGAAGGCGCCGAGGTTAAGCTGGGGAAGAGCCTCTTCCGCTTCGAGATGGTGTGAGTCAAAAAGAACCGTCCCCATTGACTCCCCATTGACTCACCCATTGACTTAACGAATGACTGGTTGACATATACACGCGATACGTGTATAATATCAGATATGATAAAGAGCTTTTCTGATAAAGAAACGAAAAAAATATATAATCAAGTCTTTTCTAAGAAGCTGCCAAATGATATACAAGGCATCGCGCTCAGAAAGCTCATAATGATTGATAATGCAACATGCCTGGATGACCTGAGGATTCCCCCTTCCAATCATCTTGAAAAACTATCCGGGGATAGAGAAGGTCAATACAGTATCCGGATAAATGATCAGTATAGGATTTGCTTCAGGGAAGAGAATAATGATTATTATGAGCTTGAAATCGTAGACTATCATTGAGACATTAAGTGAAATAGTTTTGCAGAAAGGAGATTTGGCATGGCAGATTTAATGATAAAAACACCTAAAATGGGTGAGATATTGGTTGAGGAATTCATGAAGCCCATGGGGCTGTCCGCATACAAGCTGGCACAAGAGATACACGTTCCGACATCAAGAATCCAGGACATTATTCATAACAGAAGAAAGATTACAGTTGATACGTCACTGAGACTTGCAAAGTATTTCGGAGTATCGGACAGGTATTTCTTGGATATACAGAATGATATAGATTTCAGAGAAATGAAGATGTCATTGTCAGCGGAGATAGAAAGCATTAAACCATATAAAACGGTTGCAATGTAAAGCAAAACTAAAAGACAAGGGGACTGACCCCCTGTCATAAGGAACCGTCCACATCTGTTGCAAAAAAGAGGCGCCGTATGCGCCTCTTTACCTTTCGTGTACGTATCGCCTGGTTTCAAACCAGTGATCCACTCTCTTGTATGCTTCCTTTGCGAATTCGGGAGCATCCTTTCTTAATCCACACCCCTCTTTGTATGGTTCGTAGAGTTTAACGAGTTCCTTAATTTCTTCAGGTATAATTACTAGCATAAAATCAGTCCTTTCCCCTAAGACTATTATAGGCACTCTTTAAAATAAAAATCCAGAAAAATTTTTAAAAAATCCAAATTTTATTACAACCCATTTTATAGTATAATAGATATGTTAAGTTATTTAAAGGAGGAATAAGCATGACCGGAAGAATTGAAAGAATGCGTAAAGCAGCCACTGAGACCCCTATCGTTATAGGGCTGGAGAAGTTGCGTATAGCCATGGATACTTTGGAGGAGTGCAGGAATCTGCCGACTATCACCTACAGATCTACTCTCCACGCTAATTATTATAACAGGATGCCTATATCCATCCCGGATGACGACCTTATCTGCGGAACCGGATCTTCCCACCACAACGGGGTTGAGCTGGATTACGAGATGGGAGTATGGTCTAAGGCCGAGCTTGATCATTTAAAAGAAGAGACCGGTGATATGTACTATATTTCCCCGGAAGATGAGGCTGAGCTTGAGATCATCAAGGATAAGCTGAACGTATTGGCTAAGAATTATCGTATGAGTGACTACCTGGCTGAGTTTACCTGGGATAATCCCAGAATGAACGATTTCATCCGTTCCGGTGTTACCATGCCCATATGGAAGGACAGGAACTCCGGTGCGACTAATGGTATCGGACAGACAGGTATCGGCCTTGGCCCCGGATTCGTTCTTAAATGCGTTGAATATGAGAGAATATTGAATGAAGGCGCAAGGGTTATCATCGACGAGGCTAAGGAGTGCCTTGAAAATGAAAGGTGCATTACAGATGAGGATTTCAATAAACATAACTACTGGGAAGGCGTAGTAAGAGTCTTCGAAGGCTTTATCAACTACGCTCACCGTCATGCAGACCTGGCAGAAAAGATGGCCGGTGAATGCAAAGACGAGACCAGAAAGAAGGAGCTTTTGAAAATGGCGGAAACCTGCCGTCGTGTTCCCGAGTTTCCAGCCCGTACATTCTATGAAGCGATTCAGGCCTTCTGGTTTACTTTCCTGTCCATGGCGTCAAATACCATGTCCGCAGGCCGTATAGACCAGTATCTCTATCCTTTCTACAAGGCTGATAAGGAAGCCGGACGTATTACAGATGATGAAGTGCTTGAACTCTTGGAGCTCCTCAAGGTTAAGACTACCACATTCCATACGGCAAGAGGCGGATTGGGCAGAGGCCGTCATTCCGGCGATTCCAGATGGCTTAACTTCATTTTGGGAGGGTGCGATCCCAAGACTGGAGCTGACGCTTCAAATGAGCTGACCATGCTCTTTATCAAGGCTTCTACAGAGATGGTTACACCCCACCACACTATTACTCTTCGAGTAGGTAAGTATACACCGGCTGAGGTAGTGAAGGCGGGAGTTGACTGTGTGGCTACAGGCTGCGGTATGCCCGCATTTGTAGCTGATGAATCATATATCAAATTCTTTACGGATAAGGGTTATGCCCTGGAGGATGCCAGAAATTATGCTATTTGCGGCTGTCTGGACGCAGTCATTCCGGGGAAGGCACGAACCATGGGTGTTATCTTCTATAACCAGTGCCAGGTTCTGGATGCATTCTTACATGAAGGATATATGTCTACCCTTGGCAAGAAATACGGACCGGAGCCCAAGAGCGTCTATGACTGTAAGACATTTGAGGAATTCTGTGATGCTTACTATGAGTATCAGAACTGGTTTACCGGCATGGTAAATGAAAGAAGCGCCATCGACTCCGTAATGAAGATGAACGTTATCCCGGATGTATTTCCAAGTGCTCTTATGCATGATGGTGTTAAATGCGGTATTCCTTATGAAAAGAGGCATTTTAAACCCTTTGATACAGGCTCTACGGTAATGACCGTAGGCGGTGTTAATGCCATTAACTCCCTTGTTGCCATTAAGAAGCTGGTATATGACGATAAGAAATATACAATGAAGGAGTTTATAAAGGCCCTTGATGATAACTGGGCAGGCCATGAGGACATTTTAAAGGATGCCCAGGATGCGCCGAAATACGGTAACAATGATGATTATGCTGATGATATCGCAGCTGATTTCTATCATCATTTTGCAGAGCAGGTAGAATCCTATCCCAGCAGTTGGGGCAGCACATCCATCCCCAGTGGAATCTCCATTTCCGCGCATCAGCCCTGTGGTAAATGCGTGGCAGCCACAGCTGACGGAAGACTGGCCAACACCATCCTCGCCGATGGTATGATATCACCTGCCCAGGGTACGGATACTAACGGACCTTTAGCGGTATTTAACAGCGGACGTAAGATAGCCCAGGATGAGTTCTCAGCTACCCTTCTTAACATGAAGTTTAATCCGGATATTTTAAAGACTGACGAGGATAAGGCTAAGCTTGCTTCTGCCATTAAGGCTTATCTTACCAATGGCGGCAAGCAGGTTCAGATGTCTGTTGTTAGTAAGGAGACATTGATGGCTGCTCAGGCAAAGCCCAAGGACTACAGGGATATCATAGTTCGTGTTGCAGGATACTCCGCATACTTCGTCACCTTAACGGACATGATGCAGAACGAGATCATCGCCAGAACGGAAAACGACCATATAGACTAATCCATGGTTTTTCATTATAATGTAGATTGTGTAGGACAGGAGGTATTATGAAAGTCAATATATACTACGGGGGACGTGGGATTATAGATGACCCTACGATCTATGTTATTAATAAGATGCAGGAAGTATTTGAGGAGCTTAGGGTGGAAGTTACCAGGTACAACCTCTACGAGCAGAAGAATGCCATAGCCACCCTGCCCCAGACCTTGAAGGAAGCTGACGGTATCATCCTTGCCTCCACAGTGGAGTGGTACGGTGTGGGAGGATATATGTATCAGTTCCTGGATGCATGCTGGCAGTACGCGGATAAGACTAAGATTGCCACCATGTATATGCAGCCTGTGGTTATGTCCACCACCTACGGGGAGAAGGAGGGCAAGCTGACTCTTGAGGCCGCATGGGAGCTCCTTGGGGGACTTCCCTGTGAGGGCCTGTGCGGATATGTATCAGATCTTATGTCATTTGAGATGAATAAGGAATATACCGCCATTATCGAGAAGAAGGCAGAGAACCTTTATAGGGCCATTTCCCAGAAAGCCAAATCCATGCCGGGAAGTAACCAGGCTGTGAGACAGACAGTGCTTAAATCCAACGGTCTGGACTTAACACCCCAAGAGACGGAGCAGCTCTCCAACTATGCTTCCGATGATTCCTTTATTAAGCGCCAGAAGGAGGACATCGAGGAGCTGGCATCCATGTTTAAAAACAAGCTGGGTCAGGCTCCCGCAGATGACAACTCCAAGATCGTTAATGCATTTACCAAATCTTTTACACCGGTAAAGGAGTTTGCGGCTAATTACATGCTTATTATCGAGGGCAGTAATAAGAACCTGATGATTAAGGTTAACGAGAAGGATTTTTCCTGTTACTTCGGGCCTACGGAAGAAGATGTGGATGTTATCGGCAAGCTGCCTATGGCTTCCTTAGAGAAGATCATGGCGGGCAAGCAGACCTTCCAGGGGGCATTTATGACCGGAGCCATGAGTGCAAAGGGGAATTTTAAGACCCTTAAGACCTTAGATCAATTATTCAGATTTTAGGAGGATATCATGAGAAAAGATGATTGTATTTTCTGTAAAATAGCAGCAGGGGAGATTCCCTCCGGGACCATATATGAAGATGATGATTTCAGAGTAATATTTGACCGGGGACCGGCTTCTAAGGGTCATGCCCTGATCCTGCCCAAAGAGCATTTCGCAAATATTTATGAGATCGATGACGGGGTTCTTGCCAAAGCAGCAGCTCTGGCCAAGAAGATGGCTAAGGAGATGACGGATGTACTTAAATGTGACGGCTTCAACATCGTTCAGAACAATGGAGAAGCCGCAGGACAGACTGTGTTCCATTTTCACATGCACCTTATTCCCAGATATAATAACGACGATGCGAAGATGGGATGGAAGGTACATGATATCACGGATGAAGAGATAGCAGCTCTCGTAGCTAAGTTCAAATAGGCTATTTCAGGGCATTCTCTTCAATAAGTTTAAGGATTCTTTCGGTGGCGTCAAGCTGGCTTGATGCCGCCATTTTTTTAATATAATGTTCGCTGTTTTTTAACACATGTTCTATTGAGTTAAGAAGGTTGATATTCGTAAGATTCTCCTGCTCCAGCACAAAGGAGTACCCCTGACTCTCAAAAGATGAGGCATTAAGGAGCTGGTCGCCCCGGCTGGACTGGGCCGGCAGGGGAATTAAGATATTGGGCTTATTTAAGGCCAGTATCTCGTAAATGGTGTTGGCGCCTGCCCGGGATATTACTACGTCTGACATGGCAAAGATATCCGGCAGTTCTTCCTCTGCGAATTCAAGCTGGATATAGCCGGGTTTGCCGTTTAAACTCTCATCGGTCTTGCCCTTACCGCATATATGGAGCACCTGATATCTCTTAAGAAGTTCCGGCAGAACCCCTCTTATTACATTATTAATAGCCACAGCCCCTGAGCTTCCTCCGGTTATCATAATCACGGGCCTGCTCTTATCAAAGCCGAAGCGGGAGAGACCGCCTTGTGCAGAACCGGACAAAAGCTCCTTTCTTATGGGAAGCCCCGTAAGTTCTGCCTTCTTGGCCGGGAGATAATCCATGGTCTCGGGGAAGTTACAGCAGATCTTGGTGGCAGCGGAAAAGGACAGCTTATTGGCAAGTCCCGGAGTCATATCCGACTCATGGATAATGAGGGGAATCCGCTCTAATCTGGCTGCTCTGGAAACGGGAACGGAAACAAAGCCCCCTTTGGAGAAAATGATGTTGGGGCGAAGTTTACGTAAGATTCCTCTTGCTTCGATGCCGCCTTTCATAACCCGGATGGGATCGCTGAAATTCTTAATGTCAAAGTACCTGCGAAGCTTTCCCGTAGGGATGGGGTAGTAGGGTATCCCCAGCTTCTCTATCATCGTACGCTCAATCCCTTCGATGGAGCCGATGTAGGATATCTCGTAGCCCAGGTCCTTTAATCCGGGTATCAGTGCAATATTAGGTGATACATGTCCGGCGGTTCCTCCGCCTGTCAGTACGATTCTTTTCATAGCAATCCTCCGGGTAGTTATCTTAAGACTAATTATAGCATTTCTTCAGAGAATGGAATAGGGAAGAAAAATGTCAGAATATTTGACATAACAGGGGGAAGAAATATATAATATTCAGTACGTGGACAATAAAAAAGATTCCGGAAAAGAGAGGAATCTTATAATACATGGGAGGAGTTTATTATGGGAAAGGTTACAATTGATAATACTAATCTGAAAGGTTTTATTAGTGAAGATGAGTTAAAGCCCATGGCCAGGATGGTTGAGACCGGACGTGACATGGTTTTAGGTAAGATAGGTGCAGGGGCGGAGTTTTTAGGATGGGTTGACCTTCCTGAGAATTATGACAAGGAAGAGTTTGCACGGATTAAGGCGGCTGCCGAGAAGATCAAATCCGATTCGGAAGTCTTCATCGTTATAGGAATCGGAGGTTCATACCTGGGAGCCAGAGCGGCTATCGAATTTCTGCGGCATTCCTTCTATAATAATGTAAGCAAAGAGATCCGAAAAACCCCGGAGATCTACTATGCGGGCAATAACATCAGCAGTGCATATCTTCAGGGCCTTATAGATGTTATAGGAGATCGGGATTTCTCCGTAAATGTTATATCCAAGTCAGGAACCACCACAGAGCCCGCCATTGCTTTCAGGGTATTTAAGAAAATGCTGGAAGATAAGTACGGAGCTGAGGACGCTGCGAAGAGGATTTATGCGACCACCGATAAGGCTAAGGGGGCTTTAAAGAGCCTGGCAGATGCCTGCGGATATGAAACATTTGTGGTGCCTGATGATGTGGGAGGCAGATATTCCGTTCTTACGGCAGTAGGACTCTTACCTATCGCCGTAAGCGGCGCAGATATTGACAAGCTCATGGCAGGAGCACAAGCAGCCAGAAAGGCCGCTTCAGGCAACACCTTCGACAGCAATCCTGCCCTGCAGTATGCGGCGTACAGAAACATCCTTCTTCGTAAGGGGAAGAGCGTGGAGATCATGGCAAACTACGAGCCAAGCTTCCATTACATTGCTGAGTGGTGGAAACAGCTCTTCGGAGAAAGTGAAGGAAAGGACCAGAAGGGCATTTTCCCCGCATCTCTTGATCTTACAACTGACCTGCATTCCATGGGACAGTTCGTTCAGGACGGAGCAAGGATTATGTTTGAGACCGTGGTAAATATAGAAGACGCAGGCGCTTCCATAGTTATCGAGCCTGATGAGAAGGACTTGGACGGGTTGAACTACCTGGCCGGAAAGACTATGGATTTCGTTAACAAGAACGCTATGAAGGGTACCATCCTGGCCCACACCGACGGAAATGTGCCCAATATCGTGATAAATGTGGCAGGACGTGACGAGGAATCCCTGGGAGAGCTCTTCTATTATCTGGAGTTTGCCTGCGGTGTAAGCGGTTATGTTCTTGGAGTTAATCCTTTTAACCAGCCCGGTGTTGAAAGCTACAAGAAGAATATGTTCGCTCTTCTGGGTAAGAAAGGTTATGAGGCCCAGAGAGAAGAACTTTTGAAAAGGTTGTAGAATATGAATATTAATCAGATCAAATATGTACTTGAGGTGGCGGCTTCCTCTTCCATGAGGGAGGCAGCCACCAGGCTTTATATCTCCCAGCCCGCACTTTCCGCCAGTATCCGAGAACTGGAGGAGGAGCTGGGGATACTTATTTTTGAAAGGACCAATAAAGGAATAACCCTTACGGATGAAGGCCGTGAGTTTATTACCTATGCCAAAAAAGCGGCTTCCCAGTATGAGATACTGGAAGATCGGTATCTTTCCGGTAACAGGGGCAAGGAGCGGTTCTCCGTGTCCACCCAGCATTATAATTTCGCAATTAAAGCCTTTACGGCAACCATTAAGGAGATGGAGCCTGAAACTTACGTTTTTTCCATACATGAAACCAAGACCAGGGAAGTGCTGGAAGACGTGCGGTCCATGAAGAGCGAAGTGGGAGTGGTTTCATTTTCCGGGACCAATGAAGGGGTTATAAAGAAGCTTTTTAAGGAATACCAGCTGGAATTCGTTCCACTTATGCGAAAAGAGACTTACTGTTATGTCTGGAAGAACCACAAATTCGCCGGGAGAAAGGAGATATCCTTAGAGGAATTAAAGGACTATCCCTGCATTTCTTTTGATCAGAGCGATGATTCTAATTTCTATCTTAATGAAGAGGCCATGGCAGACTATGAGTTTGAGAAGATGATCAAGTCTGATGACCGGGCCACCACCATGGAGCTTATAGCGGATCTGGGAGGTTACTCCGTGGGATCCGGTATGCTTTCGGAAGATGATGCCCTGCTTCAGGGGCTGGTTTCCATCAAACTTAAGGAGGAGGACCCTCTCACCATCGGGTACATAACCCGGCGGGGCAGCACCTTGTCAAAGTACGGGGAAGTGTATGTGGAGGAACTCCTGAAATACAAAGAAATCTAAAGAAGCTGACAGGGGGACGAAGCTGACAGGGGGACGTACCTTTTGTCATGTTTTTGTGAAACAGAACATTGTTTTATTTTACTATCGAAAACATGACAAAAGGTACGTCCCCCTGTCAGCTTTTGCGATAAGCAACGGTTATCACACACAATTAAATTCCCGTAATATTCAAATACCTACCACCGTGATAAGATTTCCTCAACAAAAAATAAATGCATCTGGGCATTTAAAAAGAAAGGACGAGAACTATGAGGAAATCAAAAATCTTTACTCTGATCGCATCAACAATAGCAGCAGGACTGGTGCTGACAGCCTGCGGCAGTGCATCCACAGCAGGATCAAGCGCAGCTGCTTCATCAGCCGGTTCATCTGCAGTATCAAGTGCAGCATCATCCACAGCAGATAAGAAGGTGATCATTGCAGCCACAGGCGGAAAGCCTAAACCCTATTCCTTTGTAAATGACAAAAATGAACCGGACGGATATGATACCGAGTTTATAAAGCTTGTATTTGAACAGCTCCCCCAGTATGAACTTAAAGTTGAAGTAACAGACTTCCAGTCAATCTTTACCGGACTTACGGCAGGTAAGTACCAGATTGGTTATAACAGCTTTACTTATAATCCAAAAAGAGCAGAGTCATACCTTTATTCATTCCCATATGATCTGAATGCATATGTGGTTGTTCAGAAAAAGGGTGCAGCACCAATTGACTCTTTTGAAAAGCTGGCAGGAAAGTCATTTGAAACAGGAGCAAGCAATGCTATAGCCAATGGAGTTGAAAAGTGGAACGAGGATAATCCCAGTAAGCAGATCAAGATTGACTATACAGAAGCGGACACAACAGTTCTTTTACAGCATGTAGATGACGGATCCAAGGAATTTACCATTATGGACCCGGCAATGTTCAAAGTATACACTGAAGAGTTCGGATTCAAGAACCTTCAGGCAACAAACCTTGACGAAGTCAGCACAAAGTTCATTTCCGACAACTTAAATGCATACTTCCTTTTCCCTAAGGATCAGGATGCTCTGCGTCAGGAGATTAACGTAGTGGTTAAGAAACTACATGATGACGGAACCATCGCAAAACTTACAAAGAAGTGGTTTGACCGTGAATTGGTTCCCGATGATAAGCAGTATGAAAAGACATTAAACTAATTTCACCAATCTTTAAAAGGCTTAAAGGAGAATGGAAATGAGCGGGATTCCCTTTTCAGAAGAAGAACTGGATATAAAATACAATATACCGAATTTCAGAACAAATGTTGATATACCTCATTTTCATTCCCCTATTTCGGCCGGAGAGAATCTGACCAATGCCATATTTAAGAAGAGCGCAGCATTTTTTCCGGATTTTAAAGACCTTTTAATGTTTATACCGAGAATCATCCCGGATTCCGTGGCCAGAAGCTTGGTAATAGACGGAGGAGAGAGAGTTTCTCCTTCCCGGGCACCGGATATGTTTGGTACGGAATGGGTATATGTTGAAGTGGCAAAGGGCTCCATGGTTAAGCCCGGGCGTCCTTTGTTTACTGATATAAATGAGTGGGAAGATAAAGTGACATGGCCCGACATTGAAAGTTGGGACTGGGATGGACAAGAGAAGTTAAGCAGGAGTTTTGTGACAGATACAGAACTTGCCCTGGTACCCCAGCTTTTCAGCGGATATTTTGAAAGACTTATTTCTCTTATGGATATGGAAAATGCCTGTGTTGCCATGATAGATCCGGATCAGGAAGAGGCATTAAAAGCCTTTCTTGATAAAGTAGCAAACCTCCATATAGCGATAATAGATAAGTTAGTAGAGCATTTTCCGGTTAAGGGAATAAGCATACATGATGATTGGGGCGGAAAACTGGCCCCATTCTTCTCACTTGAAACTGTAAGAAAAATATTAGTCCCGCCGGAGAAAAAGGTGGCAGACCATATACATGAGCTGGGACTGTTTTATGACTTTCATTGCTGCGGCAAGGTGGAAAGCCTTGTGCCTGCAATGCTTGAGATAGGGGTTGATGTGTGGTCGGGACAGCCTCTGAATGATAAGAAGAAACTTTATGACGAATATGGAGATAAGATTCTTCTTGGGGTAGAACCACCGGAGATCCCACCGGATATTTCAAGGGAAGATGCCGAGAGGCTGGCAGGAGAATTTGTTGATAGATTTTTCAATCCCGGAAAGCCAAGCATGATAGGGGCTAATTCATCCATTAAAAGTCCGTTGTTTTACAAATTGATCTACAAGTACTCCAGAGAAAGGAGTTTGTCAAATGGAAAAGCTGTTTGATTTTGAATTGGTATTCACCCAGATTCCCACATTGCTTCAATATTTGCCTGTAACACTGGAGATAGCTGTTGTGGCAATGATTGGAAGTCTGGTGCTGGGGCTGATACTGGCAGTGATAAAGATTAATAAAGTACCGGTGCTTCGGCAGTTGGCGGCGGTTTATATCTCCATCATCAGGGGAACCCCAATACTGGTTCAGCTTTATGTAACATATTTTGGCATTCCCCTGATATTAAAGGCAATCAACCAGGCTTATGGCACTGACTTCGCCGTAAACGGGGTAGCTCCCATAGTATATGCATTTGTAGCCCTGGCGGTTAACCAGTCGGCATTTAATGCGGAGATTATAAGGGCATCTTTAGAATCAGTGGATCATGGACAGCTGGAGGCAGCCAGTGCCATGGGAATGACCTATCTCCAGTCCCTGCGACGGATCATTATCCCTGAAGCATTTGTTGTGGCACTGCCCTCTCTTGGAAATGCTTTTATTGGACTTATTAAGGGGACTTCTCTTGCCTTTGTATGTTCTGTAGTTGAAATGACTGCTGAAGGAAAAATCCTGGGAGGAAGGACCTATCGGTATTTTGAAGTATATATATCCCTGGCTTTAATCTACTGGGTTATTACATTTATTTTAGAAAGAATACTTATTCTTATAGAAGATAGGATCAAGGTGCCTGTTGAAGCACCGCCGCTTATAGAAGTCGCGGAGGAGGAAGAGACATATGATAGAAATAAAGAATCTTTCAAAGCAGTTCAAAAACAATGTGGTGCTTGACGGCATCGACCTTTCCATTAACAAAGGGGACGTTGTTGCTATTATAGGACCTTCCGGAACAGGTAAGTCAACCCTTCTTCGCTGCATTGACAGGCTGGAGAAGCCCGAAAAGGGAACCATAAGTATTGACGGTGAAGAGATCGATCTTTCAGAGGTAAGGGGAAAAGAACTGGTGGAGCTTAGGAAGGGAACCAGCATGGTTTTCCAGAACTTCAATCTTTTTGAGCATAAGACAGCCCTGGAAAATGTTATGGAAGCCCTGATCGTGGTTAAGAAGGCTGATAAAAAGGAAGCAAAAGAAATAGCGGTAAAACACCTGAAAAATGTGGGACTCTTTGACCATTCCAATCATTATCCAAGGCATCTTTCCGGTGGACAGAAGCAGCGTGTGGCAATAGCCAGGGCACTGGCAATGGAACCGAAGCTGCTCCTTCTCGACGAGCCTACTTCGGCCCTTGATCCGGAGCTGGTGGGAGAGGTTTTGGATACCATTAAGAAAGCAGCATCAGAAGGATATACCATGCTCCTGGTCTCTCATGAAATGAGTTTCGTAAAGAACGTGGCAACCAGGGTCATTTTCTTGGATCATGGTAAGATTCTGGAAGACGGCTCTCCGGAGGAGGTTTTTTCCCATCCGAAGAATGAAAGAGTACGGGATTTTATCAATAAGATAAACCGTCTGGAAGGACCGGAATATTCAATATAAAAAAGGGAGGCAGACCATGTCATACATAGTTCCGTTTCAAAGCATCGCTTTATTTGAAAATACATTTAAACATCAGATAAATAAAAGCACCGGAAAGATAGAAAACAGAGCCTTTGTATTTAATAAAAGATTTGGGGAGGGAGAAGACAAGCTCCCCTTAGAGGCTGACAGGTACAGGCTTATCTGGATGCCGGGCTGTCCCCATTCCAACAAGGCAGTCATCACCCTTCGCCTCTTAGGACTTGACAGAGTTATAAGCATCGGTGAGGCAGGAATCCTTCGGGACCCCAGAGGCTGGGTCTTTTCCGAGGACATAGGAGAGGTTGATCCGGTACTGAAGATTCACTATCTGGACGATGCTTATCTTAAGGGTGATCCGGATTTTGTGGGGAGATCCACAGTACCGGCCATAATAGATGTAACTACGGGAGCCACTGTTCAAAACGAGGCAGTGGACATTCCAAAATATCTGGTGCTGGACTGGAAGAAGTTCCACAGGGAAAATGCGCCGGATCTCTACCCGGAAGACCTTCGAGGGGAGATAGATGAGTGGAGCGAGTTTATAAATAAGAATGTAAACGCTTATGCCTGCGGATTTGCCAGAGATCAGGAGAGCTATGACGCAGGATACAAGATGTATTTCGAGACCCTGGATACCTTGGAAAAGAGGCTTTCAGACAGGAGATTCGTAAACGGTGATTTCATAACCCTGTCAGACATTCATTTATATGTTGCCCTTATCCGTTTCCACCTGATGTATAATCTGGTGTTCGGCGTTAATAAAAAGAGGCTTCAGGATTATCCCAACCTCTGGGGATACACGAGAGACATATACCAGACAAGGGGTTTCTACGAATTCACCAAGCTTGAGTGGATCAAGAAGCATTACCAGCTCTCTCCCCATATGAGGGCTAAGCAGGGCAACGTATTCGGCCTGGTGGGGGTGGGACCGGACAACAGAGAACTCCTTGCCCCAACGGGACGTGAGAGATTATCTGACCATCCTAAACATAAATTCCGCCATGAAAAGAGCAGTGATGAATTATTTGCTCACACTGATGCGGAAAAGGAGAAGAAGTTCCTTCAGGAATACCTTATAAGGCCCATTGAAAATGCGGGAAATGCCACATATCAAAACGAGCTTGAGAGATGGGCCCATCAGATTGAAGATGTGTTCATTTCCTTAAACCACAGATTACGCAGAAAGAAGTACCTCTTGGGAAGTGAGTACAGCAAGGCAGATATACTCCTGTATCAGACCTTAAAGCGTTTTGATGCCATTTATTACTACAGATACAAACTAAACTTTGCGAAAGCAACGGATTATGATTATATCCGGGAATATTTAAAGGAACTGGATGGGATCGCCGAGGTGGCAGGCTCCATCAATATCAAGGAAGAGGTGGAGAAGACCTACCGGGAGCTGGAAGACGACCGCAATCCATACCACATCATATTCAAGAGCTAATATAAAGCTGTCAGCTTATGACAAAAGGTACATCCCCCTGTCAGCTTTCTGCGATAAGCAATGGTTATCACACACAATAAAATCCCCGTAATTTTCAAATACCTACCACCGTGATAAGATTTACTCAACAGGAAACAAGGAAGGCGGTGGAAGGTATGATCGACAGAGAACATCTCATTAAGAAATTCATAGAGTATGCAAGTATCGACAGTGAAACCTTCCATGAGAAGCAGCTGGGACAGACAGTTGTCCGGGACCTTGAGAACCTGGGTCTGGAAGTGAGAACAGATACTACAGACGAAGATTTCATTTTCAATTTTCCTCAAAGTTTTTCCAACATATACGGTTATTTAAAAGGAAACAAAGCAGGTGGGCCGTTCCTCCTTTCGGCTCACCTGGATACCGTATCACCGGGAAAGAAAAAGACACCCAAGGTGATGGAGGGCAGGATATCTTCAGTGGGAGAGACGGTGCTGGGAGCAGATGATGTAAGCGGTATCGTATCCATCATGGAAGCCATAAGGACCCTAAAGGAAGAAAACCTCCCCCACCCTGACATAGAAGTACTGATAACTACTGCAGAAGAAGCCTTCTGCGAGGGAAGCAAGTACTTAGATTATAAGATCATAAAGTCAAAAAAAGGATATGTACTGGACTTATCCGGTCCCGTGGGAAGGGCGGCCATAAGAGCCCCATCCATCATTTCCTTTGAGATAGACATAAGAGGCAGGGCGGCCCATGCGGGGTTCGAGCCCCAGGCCGGAATTAATGCCTTAAAGATCGCAGCAGAAGCCATAAACGATTCTCCTACGGGATGGGTTGATGAAAAAACTACTGTCAACTTCGGAATCATTTCCGGAGGAAGCGGGATCAACACCGTACCGGAGAGTGTAAACATAAAAGGTGAAGTAAGAAGCTTAGACCACACTCGGGCAAAGAAAGAGGCGGAAGAGATATTTAAAAGGTTTGAAGAAACCGCAAGAAAAGCCGGCGGAGTTGCCTATTGTAGCAGCAATGAGCATATAGAAGCATACGAAGTCCCGGAGGACTCGGTTACGGCAAGGCATTTCCTTAAAGCAGCAGAAAGAGCTGGCCTTGCATCAGAGCTGGTAACGACCTACGGAGGCAGCGACGCCAACAGGCTTAATGAGCACGGGATAGAAACCATTGTTTTATCCTGCGGCATGGAAAATGCCCACACAAAAAATGAGTACATCGAAATGGATGAACTTGAAAAAAGCGCAGAGCTTACGCTCTCGTTAATCTTAAATTGAAAATCGGGAGGAACTAGAAATGAGAAAGAAACTATTTACTATTTTACTTACAGCAGCATTAGCTGCAGGAGCAGTTGCAGGATGTTCAACACCTGCCACACCATCATCAGGATCAAGCAGCGCAGCAGGTTCAAGCGCAGCAGGAAGCAGTGCGGCAGGTTCAGGCGCAGCAGCATCAGGAGATAATAAAACATTGGCAGTAGCTTTCCCTACGGGAAACATCCGCATTGCCATTAATATCTTAGCCCAGCAGCTGGGATTCTTTAAAGAAGAAGGGGTAAAGGTAGAGGAAGTTAACCTTCAGGGACCGGATGCTCTTACAGCCATAAACGGGGACGGTAATCTTGACATCTTAACAGTCGGATTCGTACCGGACCTTCAGGCCATAGGTTCCGGATATGACCTTAAGGTAGTTGCCGGAACAGCAGTAGAAGGCGGCGCCATCATCGCAAAGAAGGGCAACGCAGACAAATTCAAGGATGCTTCCAAGAAGATCAATATCGAAGAGATCAAGAAGGCATCAAAGGGATTGCAGAGAAATGAAGCAGCCTGGGTTATTACCAGACAGTATCTCCTTGACAACGGGGTATCTGCAGATGACTTAAAGAAGATCGAGGACGAGTCAACAGGAAGCCTTAAGTACTACCAGGATCAGACAGCAGTAGCTCAGGCAGTTCAGAAAGGTGAGGTTGAGGTAGCATTTCTTCCTCACGAATATGCTCTTCTCTACGCTGATTCCTACGGACTTGAGATCATCGCCAAGGCCGGAGAGTTACAGCCAAACTACGTATGCTGCCGTGAGGTAACCTCTACAAAGAGATTATCCGAGAAAAAGGACGCATTTACCGCATATGAGATCGCAAGACTTCGTGCATTTGAATACTACAAGAAGGGCGAGACTGATAAGGAGACAAGGGACAAGGTAGTAGATATCGTTACAAAGTGGTCAGGAAAAGAGAAGGACTATGTTGATACATACCTCTACGGCGGTGTTACAAAGTATGACACAGACCCCAACACCACAGGAATAGTTAAGTATGTTCAGGCAGCTTACAACTCAGGACTTTTATCAAAGGCAGGAGTGGACTTCTCCAAATATGACATTAAGCAGAACATTGACACAGACTCCTACAAGACGGCTCTAGAGACCCTTGTTAAGAGGGATTCCTCTAACAAATTCTTTGCAGGACTCTTAGACCAGTACAAGAAGGATAACGCGTAGTGACTTGAGAGGATAACAGCATGGGAAAAATATATGATAATGTGGCCCAGCTCATCGGCAACACACCAATCTTACACCTAAACAGAATAGAGAAAGAGGAAGGCCTGGAAGCGTCCCTGTACGCCAAGCTGGAGGGGTTCAACCCCGGAGGAAGTGTTAAGGATCGGGCGGCTCTCAATATGATAATCGAAGCCGAAAATGAAGGAAAGCTTAAACCCGGCGGCCTGATAGTCGAGGGAACTTCAGGAAATACGGGAATAGGAATAGCCCTGGTTTCGGCGGTGAAGAAATATCGTGCCGTTATCTGCATGCAGGAGGGCGTAAGCCAGGAAAAAATAAGGATACTTAAAGCATATGGTGCCAAGGTGGAGCTTACTCCCAAGGAGGAGGGCTTCGCCAGAGCCGGGGGAAGGGCCAAGGAGATTGAAACTCAGGAAGGTGCCTTCCGCCCGGCTCAGGGGGAAAACCTCCATCACCCCGAAGCGCATTTTAAATATACGGGACCGGAGATTTGGAATGCCATGTCAGGAAAGATAGATATCTTTGTTGCAACTGTAGGAACCAGCGGAACTTCAGGTGGGATCGGACATTTCTTAAAGGAACAGAATCCCGATATAGAAATCTACGGAGTGGAACCTGCCGGATGTCCGGTGCTTAACGGCGGAGAGCCGGGACCCCACAAGATACAGGGGATCGGGGGTGGAATGATCTGTCCCATTACGGACCTGGCTCTATACAAAGAAATCCTTCTTTGCACGGATGAAGATGCATATAAGTATGCAAGGCTCTGCCCCAAAAAGGAAGGCCTCCTGATAGGAATATCAGCGGGAGCAGCCCTCTGGGCAGCAGTAACCCTGGCAAAGAAGCCGGAGAATAAGGGAAAGAACATAGTAGTCCTCTTCCCTGACGGAGGTAATAAATACCTTTCCAGTGATCTGTATGAGGAGGAAGAATAAATGGCAGATGCATGCTCAATATTAAATAGACCCGGGTATACCGACGAGGAAGCCTTAGAACACGCAAAAGAAGTAGGGGCAGACCCCAGACCAAAGGAAACAAAAACAGAGATAGATGAGCGGGGAGCCTTTATCAGGCAGCCAAACGCTTTTATAAAGCCCTTCGGGGATGGAGAAAATGATAACCATGCCGAGGCGGACAGATTCGCAATATACTGGGCCCACGGCTGCCACTGGAGCAACCGGCCGGTTATCGTAAGAGATATCTTAGGCCTTACGGATAAGATAAAGGACATAGCAGTAACCCATTCGGGCGTATCCAATATTTACGGATGGGGCTTCGCAGACAGGGAAGGGCACAAGGATCCATTTACGGGAGCATACTTCTTAAGTGAATTCTATAAGAGAGCCAATCCGGACTTTACGGGAAGGGCGACCACCCCCACCTTTGTAGATATTAAAGAGAAGAAGGCCGTAAATAATGATTATCACAGGCTGACAAACTATATAGAGGTTCAGTTCAGAGCCTTTCAGCCTGAGGATGCTCCGGACCTTTATCCGGTTAAATACAGAAAAGAGATAGACGAGTTTAACGACTGGCTCTTCCCCACGGTTAACAACGGACATTACCGTATGGCTTTCTGCCAGTCCTGGGAGGCCTACAATGAGGCCTATGAAGACTTCTTTGAGTCAGTTGAGAAGCTTGATAAAAGACTTGAAACCAACAGATTCATTTTCGGCGATTATATTACAGATTCCGACGTAAGGCTTTATGTGACCCTGGTTCGCTGGGAGACAAGTTACTATCATAACGTAGGACCCATGAAGAAGAGGATCACGGAATATAAGAATCTCTGGGGATATGTAAAGGACCTTTACTCCCTGCCGGTATTTAAGAAGTATACCTTCTTTGAATTTCCGAAGAAAAAGGGAGATGGGATATTTGCTCCATACCCGGAGCGGATCGCAGCCCAGGTGCCCTACGAAGAGTTGTGGGCAGCTGATGGAGAGAGAAAGAAACTCTCAAAGGATCCGGAAAATGTCTTTAAGAAGCACCCGGCAGGAGAGTCAGTGGCAGATTATCAGTCAGTGATCACCGCCACGAAATGGAACTCCCCGGACCGGGCAGACCGAAATCCCATGGAGAGAACCCTTTCCGCGGATGCAAGCATCAACCCCATAGAATCAAAGCTTAGGGACTAATGTTGCTGTGAGAGGTATTAGCATGAATGTATATGAAAATGTATCGGACCTGATAGGAAGAACTCCTCTTGTACGGCTTAATTCATACTGCAGGTATAAAAGGCTCAGGGGAAATATCTTAGCCAAGCTGGAGTACTTTAATCCCGCAGGCAGCATAAAAGACAGAATTGCCCTGGAAATGCTCCTTGAAGCCGAAAGCAAGGGACTTATAAATGAGAATACCCTTATTATAGAGCCCACCAGCGGCAATACGGGAATAGGCATAGCATCCGTAGCGGCTGCCAGGGGATATAAAGTCATTATCACAATGCCCGACACCATGAGCATTGAGAGACGAAATATCCTGAAAGCCTTCGGAGCCAAGCTTGTGCTTACGGAAGGGGCTAAGGGAATGAAGGGAGCTATAGCGAGGGCCAAGGAACTATCAGAGGAGAATCCCAACTCTTACATTCCCGGCCAGTTTACCAATCCTGCCAATCCCCAGGCCCATTACAAGACTACGGGACCAGAGATATGGACTGACACCGACGGAACCATAGATATCCTGGTAGCCGGGGTAGGAACCGGAGGAACATTATCGGGAGCAGGTAAATATCTGAAAGAGCAAAATCCTGAGATCAAGGTTATTGCTGTAGAACCTAAGGACTCACCGGTGCTGACGGAAGGAAGAGCCGGAAGCCACAAGCTCCAGGGAATAGGAGCAGGTTTTGTACCCTACACCCTGGATATGGACATTTACGATGAAGTAATAGATGTAACTACGCAGGAAGCTTATGAGGCGGCCAGGGACCTGGCAAGAGAGGAAGGAATCCTTGCGGGAATATCCGCGGGAGCAGCACTTCATGCAGCAGCGGTTCTTGCAGAAAGGCCCTACGGCAGAGGAAAAAACATAGTTGTAATAATACCCGACAGCGGGGAGAAATATTTATCAGAGCCTGTATTCGGCTAAAAGCGGATGAGGAAGAGGAAATGAGCAGCACAAACAAGATTGAGATTCAAAACATTTCATTTGAATATGTGGATAAGAAGAACCGGTTCACGGCTTTAAAGGACATAAGTCTGGATATCCGTGAGGGAGAGTTTGTATGTATCCTGGGCTCTTCAGGCTGCGGCAAGTCCACCCTGCTTAGTCTCCTCAACGGGTTAAACACTGCGGGGTCAGGAAGGATCCTTATAGACGGCAAGCCCATTTCCGGGCCGGGGCCTGACAGAGCAGTGGTTTTCCAGCAGTATTCGCTTTTTCCCTGGCTTACGGCAAAGGGAAATATTTTATTCGGAATAAAGCAAAGCGGCAAGGGATATGGCAAGCAGGAGAGAGAGGCAAAAGCACAGGAGTATTTAAAAAATGTGGGACTTTTGGAAGCGGCGGACAAATACCCTTCCCAGCTCTCAGGCGGAATGAAGCAGAGAGTGGCTGTGGCAAGGGCCTTAGCCCTGGAGTCGGACGTGCTGCTTTTGGATGAGCCCTTCGGGGCCATTGATCCCAAGCTCCGTCTGGAACTCCAGGAGCTGGTTTCAAACCTGTCAAAAGAGCATAACAAGACAGTGGTTTTTGTAACCCACGACATAGATGAAGCCATTCTTCTTGCGGACCGGATAGTGGTAATGGAGCCGGGAAGGATCAAAACCGTGGTTTCCGTGGATTTCCCCCAGCCCAGAAAGAGGGATGCCCTGGTGGGGACTTCAGGGTACGAGAAGCTGCACAGACTCCTTATCGCCAGCTTCTTTGACCAGGTACAAGACAGTATCGATTCGGAGGTGGCATTATGAAAAAGTATTTACTTGAGCCCGGTATGTATATAGAATTCGGGATCGCCACCCTGCTTTTCCTGGCAAATGTGATACTGGCGGCAGTACTTCCCTATTTTACGGTGCATAAGGCGTATTTTGAACCGGCACCCTACATAATCGTTCTGGTGATCATTTACCTCCTCTATGTCATAAGAGTTCATGTCAGCAGGAAGAAAAGCGCATCGGATATAGCGGTTCTGGTAAATGCATTTTTTCTTTTGTGGGAACTATCTTACAAGGTGGGACTGGTGCAAAACGACCTGCTCATTCCCTCTCCGGAAGGCCTATTCCACGTATTTGTTGAGAAAAATGAGGAGATCATCCCGGACGTTTTAGGGTCATTGCAGTTGCTTTTCTGGGGCTTCTTACTGGCCATAGTATTCGGAACATTACTTGGGCTGCTGGCAGGATGGATACCCAGGGTGAGGGAAGTGCTTATCCCCATTTCCAACGTGATCATGCTGATCCCACCCCTTATGTTCTCGGCTTATCTGATCATGATCATGGCCACGTTTCGCGATGCGGCTATAGCGGTTATCTTCTTCGCGGTCTTCTGGCCTACCTTTCAGGGTATGGTGGCCAGAGTGGGAAATATAGACACGGCGGTTATAGAAGCGGCCCGCACCATGGGAGTAGGTACCATCGGCATGCTTTTTAAGGTAATTATGCCTTATTGCCTGCCGGAGATAATAAAGAGTATCAGCAAGAGCTTACGTGGCGCATTTATGTGTCTCGCCGGAGCTGAAATGCTGGGAATCAATCTTGGTATAGGATATTTTATTGAGAAATATAAGAGTTTTGCCGATTACCGCTGTGTAATGGCAGGAATCGTTACCGTGGGAGTCATTACTACCACCATAGATATCATAGTAAATAAGGTGAAAGGCTCAGTTATTCGCTGGCAGGAGTGAGGGATTTATGAAAACATACAGAGTAAAGGAAGAATGGCAGAGAGCGGGAGTGTACTATGTGCGTACTCAGGCCATGGTATACGGATTTAATCTCACCCTTCAGGGGGAGTTTGCCGATGACACGCCTGAGTCTGAGTATATTCTGGTAACGGATGATAATGACCGTCCCTTAAGCACCAACCGGATCCATGTCCTGCCGGAGCGGGGCTTTGCAAAAATCGAGAGGGTGGTTACCCTGGAAGAGGCCCGGGGAACCGGTGCCGGAAGGGCGGGAATCCTGGCTGCGGAAGAATGGATTAAGGAAAAGGGTTTTAACAAGATAGTTATTACCAGCAGAGAAGAAGTCGTAGGTTTCTATCAGAAACTGGGCTACACAGTCCGGGAGGATATGAGTACCCAGACTTTAGAACCCAAGAAACCCGGAGAAGTAGTAGAAGTATTTGACCCGAGATTTGTGTGCGTATACACCGAAAAGGAGCTTTAAAATGTACAAAGTCGATACACTGTGTATTCATGGAGACAAACATAATAATAAGGATTCAAATTGCGCCATCAGTTTTCCCATCTATCAGACGGCGTCATTTTCCCATCTCACACCCGGTCATAATCCCACCGGGTTTGATTATTCCAGGGAGTCCAATCCCACCAGACGTTATCTTGAGGAGACGGTGGCAGCTCTTGAAGGGGCCCTGGATGCCGTGGCCTTTACCTCGGGAATGGCGGCCATATCTACCTTTTTCGAGCTCTTTAAGCCCGGGGACCATATTATAGTGGGAGAAGACCTCTACGGCGGGGTTGTAAGGCTTATCGCCCAGGTCTCTACCAAGAACGGCTATGAGGTGGAATTCGTGGATACCTCGGATCTGGGGGCTTTGGAGGCTGCCATTAAAGATAATACCAAGGCCATTTACTTTGAGACTCCTACAAACCCCATGATGCATCTGACGGATATCGCCGGAGCAGCCCGCATAGCCCACGGGAAAAATGTGCTGCTGGCGGTGGATAATACATTTATGACACCATATTTTCAAAATCCCATAAAAGAGGGGGCAGACATAGTGGTTCATTCCGGGACCAAATACCTGGCAGGTCATAACGATACTGTGTGCGGCTTCTTATGCAGCGCAAGGCAGGACCTGGCGGATAGGTTTCGCCTGCTTTCCAAGACTACCGGAGCAGTTCTGGGACCCTTCGAGAGCTGGCTGGTGCTCAGAGGGTTAAAGACCCTGGCTATCAGGATGGAACGCCATAAGGAGAATGCCTGTAAGGTCAGAGAGTGGCTTGAAAGCCGGCCTGAGGTGGAGAAGGTCTACTACGCCGGAAGCGGCATGATCTCCTTTACCCTTACTTCCAAGGAGAAGGCCTTAGGCCTACTGCAGAATATCAGGCTGATAATCTTCGCGGAGAGTTTGGGAGGGACGGAGAGCCTGCTGACCTATCCCATAGTCCAGACTCACCCGGATGTGCCTGCAGTCCAGAAGGAGAGGCTGGGGATAAATGACCGGCTGCTGCGGATGTCTGTAGGGATCGAGAATCCTCAGGACATTATAGATGACCTGGAGCAAGCGATAACCTCTCCTTATCACACATAATAGACAGGCTGTAATTTTCAACCTCTGCCGATTCTGTTATTATACTTGTAACAGAAGAAGCGGAGGTTTTTATTATGGGAGAAAGGAATTTGGATTTCGATAAGGTTGTTAACAGAAAGGGCACTAAGAGTCTTAAATATGATTTTGCGGTAAAGAGGGGCTATCCCGAGGACGTGCTGCCTCTGTGGGTGGCGGATATGGATTTTCCCACCAGCTCATATGTAGAGGATGCCCTGGTAAATGTGGCCCGACACAACATTTACGGCTATTCCAATACTCAGGAAGGGGACGGGTTCTTTGAGGCTGTCTCCGGCTGGATGAAGAGGCACCACGATTTTGAAGTGGAGCGGGAGTGGCACGTAAAGACTCCGGGAGTCACCTTCGCCATAGCCCATGCCATCCGCGCCCTGACCAAGCCCGGTGATGCAGTGATCATACAGCAGCCGGTATACTACCCCTTCTCCAGTATAATAAGGGAGAATAAGAGGAAACTGGTAAGCTCCGACCTTGTGATAGACGAGGAAGGCCGCTATCACATGGATTTTGAAGACTTTGAGAAAAGAATAGCAGAAAATGATGTAAAGCTTTTTATCCTCTGCAGCCCCCACAATCCCGTGGGAAGAGTCTGGACAAAGGATGAGCTTATTACTGTGGGAGATATCTGCAGTAGACATGGGGTTTATGTCTTCTCGGATGAGATTCATTTTGACTTCGTATGGAAGGGACCCCATCACGTATTCCAGGACTTAAAGGAGGAATATAAGGACTTTACCATAACTGCCACAGCTCCCAGCAAAACCTTTAATCTGGCGGGATTGCAGCAGTCAAATATATTTATTCCAAATGAAAGCATCAGGAGGAAGTTTAAGGCCGAGATCTCCGCTACAGGTTACGATGAGCCCAATATCTTCGGCATTACCGCGGCCCAGGCGGCTTATGAGTCGGGAGATGAGTGGTATAATGCTGCCACGGCTTATATAAAAAGCAACATTGATTTTGCAGCTGACTTCGTAAGAAACAATCTTCCCGGGGTGAAACTTATCGATACCCAGGGAACATATCTTATATGGTTGGATTTTAGAAATCTGGGAATTAGTGCTGTTGAATTAGACGATATTTTGATAAATAGTGCGAAACTCTGGCTGGACTCCGGAAAGATCTTCGGCAAGGCAGGAGAAGGCTTTCAGCGTATTAACACCACCTGCCCCAGAAGTGTCCTTAAAGAAGCACTATCTCGCATCGCAAAGGTAATATCTTGAACTTTCCTCGCCAGTTTGTTATCATTTCTTTAGTTATGGCGAAGAATACATCCAACAACAATTCTTATTTTAATATAGGTAACGAGATTAAAGAATCCCTCACTGAATCCCTGAGAACCGGGGATTTCAGTGGGCTTAATGATGCTATCAATAATTCCGTTAAAACTGTGGTAAAGGAAGCCACCGGCGGGCTCTTTGCAGAGACCAATGAGGATTTCCTTAAGACCACCACAGGCAGGAAGCCCTATTCCAACTACGAGGAAGCGGAAGCCTACGCTAAGATGCTCCAGGAGAGGCGCAGAGCCCGGGAGGAAGCCAAGAGGCAGCGCAGGGATCAGGAAAGGATGAGGCAGGAGGAGAGAAGGACGGAGGTTTCCCTTCGTAAGGAGAACCTTCCCGTTCCCTTTAATCCCGTGGGCAAGACATCGGGAACTGCCTGTATTATAGGCGGAGCGGCCGGGGCTATCGTCTTCGGCGCCCAGACCATTAAGGTGGGGCTGGGACTGCTCTTTGGTTCGGCGGTTCTGACTTCCCTTGTTTTTCCGGGAGTTCTTTTTGCCGCAAGCCTCGGGGTACTCCGGTACGGATTTGCCCAGAAAGGAATGCTGGACCGGGCCAGAAAGTATGCCAGACTGGCCGGGGAGAAGATGTATGTGGGTGTGTCTTCATTGGCAGCGTCTCTGGGCTTTAATGCGGGACGGGTTCAAAAAGACATAAAGAAGATGCTTCAAAAGGGCTATTTTCCGGAAGGATACCTGGATGAGCAGGGAACCACACTGATGCTCTCCAATGACGTATACAAGCAGTATGAGCAGACCATGAAGAATGCGGCTTATGAGAAAGACGAGGAACTGGAGGCTGCTGTCAGTGAAGATGAGGCGTTAAAGAAGGCCCTTACCCGGCTTGAACCTTCCCTTCATGAAGAATTCACTTCCATGGTGACTTACGGAAGGCAGGCCATCAGGCGTCTTCACAAGCTTAACGATGACATCCCCGGAGAGAATATTTCAAAGAAACTCGACTCCTTAGAGATCATTTTAAGGGAGATTTTTGACAGCCTCTTAGACCATCCGGAGCAGATGAACCGCATGCAAAAGCTTATGGATTATTATCTTCCCACTATGATCAAGCTGGTGGAGGCCTATGCGGAATATGACAGGGTGTCTAATCCCGGTGATGATATTATAGAAGCCAAGAAGCAGATAGAGAATACCCTCGATACCATAAATGAAGCCTTTGTTGTGCTGCACAATAATCTCTTCCGGGATTCGGTATGGGATGTGACCACGGACGCAGAAGTTTTGCAGACAGTGCTGAAGCAGGATTTGTCATAAGCTGTCGATGCAATCGACTGATTGCTTATGACGCGGCGACATGCCGAAGGCATGTTGGGAAAAGCTAAATAAAATATACCTAAAAGGAGAATGGAAAATGGATAAGACTATGGAAGTGGAAGTAGTAAAAGAGTCTGAATTGGAGCCTGCATTGCAGCCCGCTATGCAGCTTAGCGAGGAGGATAAGAAAACCGTTGCGAATTACGTCTCCACCATCGATATTTGCGATACACAGATGGTGATGCAGTACGGCGTGGGGGCTCAGAGACAGATAGCAGACTTTTCCGAGCATGCCTTAAGCACCGTAAGGACAAGGGATTTGGGAGAAGTGGGATCCGCACTTTCAAGTCTGGTTACAGAGCTTAAAAGCTTTGACGTAAATGAGGACAAGGGGGGCGGAATCTTCGGATTCTTTAAGAAGAGCGCCAATAAAGTAACAGCTCTTAAAGCTAAGTATGATAAGGCAGAAGCTAATATCGACAAGGTAACCAAGGTTATGGAAGGCCACCAGGTTACCCTTCTTAAAGACATAGCCATGCTGGATAAGATGTACGATACCAACCTTGATTATTATAAGGATCTTACCCTTTATATCATGGCAGGTAAGGAGAAGCTGGAAGAGGCTAAAAGTGTAGAGCTTCCCAGACTTCTTGCTGAGGCAGAGAAGTCCGGACTGCCGGAGGATACGCAGAAAGCCAAGGATTTTGCTGAGAAAGTGGATCGTTTTGAAAAGAAGATATACGATCTGGAACTTACCAGGAACATTTCCATGCAGATGGCTCCCCAGATCCGTCTCATACAGAACAATGACACCACCATGTCAGAGAAGATCCAGTCCACCCTTCTTAATACCATTCCTTTGTGGAAGTCTCAGATGGTCATCGCCCTGGGAGTGGAGCATGCAGGCCAGGCAGCAAAAGCTCAGCGTGAAGTTAACGACATGACCAATGAGCTGTTAAAGAAGAATGCGGAAGCCTTAAAGCAGGCCACCATTACCACAGCCAAGGAATCAGAGCGCGGCATAGTTGATATCGAGACCCTGACCAAGACTAACCAGATGCTTATCGAGACCCTGGATGAGGTGGTTAATATCCAGCAGGAAGGCCGGGTTAAGAGGAAGGAAGCTGAGGCTGAACTTGCCCGCATAGAGGACGAGATGAAGAATAAGCTTCTGGAGGTAAGCAACAAATCTGTGGCGAACATAGCTCAGTAGTTGACAAGGCTCCGGTTCTGTGTTATAAATTTAACTAACCAATCAACTTGCACTGCATATGATATTGCAATTTTTACAATTCATACCTACAGTACAAACTGAGCAGGCGGTGCTTTAAGCATTAGCCGGGTCGAATGCGACAGCAGAATCTAATATATGACTATCATATATCTGCGGGACAGTAGTTACTTATTGTTTCGCAGATGTTTTGTACCCCAAGACAGACTGCAAACATACCTGGATGCAGTCTTTTTATTTGCAAAGATGCTTTGCATCTTCACATTAGGAGGTACATTTATGGCAAACAATGATTCTTTTGAAAAAACATCCCTTGAACTTGAAAAAGAAACCGGACGTGCTATAGCAAAGATGACAGGCATGGGGGTTATCGGCAACGTATTTCTTGCGGTATTCAAGATGCTTGCCGGAACCATCGGTCATTCAGCAGCTATGGTATCCGACGCGGTACATACCTTATCGGATGTATTCGCCACCATTATAGCCTTTGTGGGGGTTACCCTCTCCCGAAAGGAAGCGGACAAGGAGCACCCCTATGGTCATGAGCGTATGGAGTGTGTGGCATCCATTATGCTGGCCACCATCCTTTTCCTTACAGGTGCCGGCATCGGAGTTAACTGTGTCAGGACCATTGCAGACGGAAGCTACTTAGAGATGGAGATCCCGGGGCTTATCGCCGTTATCGCTGCCATCGTTTCTATCGTTGTTAAGGAAGGCATGTTCTGGTATACCATGTTCTATGCCAAGAAGTACAAATCCAGTGCATTTAAGGCAGACGCCTGGCATCATCGTTCAGACGCCATCTCTTCCATTGGCGCCCTTATCGGTATTATAGGGGCAAGAAGCGGTCTTCCCATTATGGACCAGCTGGCAGGTATCGTTATCTGTCTTATGATCATCTGGGTTGCTTTCGGCATTTTCAAGGATGCCGTGGGGAAGATGCTGGATACATCCTGCGATCCTGCTTTCGAAAAAGAACTTATGGATTATGTTATAGAAACTGCAAGAACTGAGGATCACGAGATCGGAGTGGACCTCATACGAACGAGAAAGTTCGGAGAGAAGATTTATGTAGAGCTTGAGCTTTGCGCCGACGGGGAATTAACCCTGAACGAAGCACATCATTTTGCAGATTATACTCATGATGCCATTGAGGAGAAATTCCCCGACGTTAAGCATGTAATGATACACATGAACCCTGCGGAGGATGACCGCGACCCTTACTGTTATCACGGAGAGTAAGGAAAGCTGTCAGCTTTCCCCCTGTCAGCTTTAGCTTTCTATAGCTTCGCTCCGCAGAAGGGGCAGAATTCAGCATTCTGGCTTATGTCACCGCCGCATTTGGGGCAGGTACTAAGGTGCTTGATATCCCGGATATTCTCCCTCAGGTCCTCGATATGGCGCTGGGCAGCCTTGATTTGTGAAAGATAATTGCTGTATTCGGCCTCTGCTTCCGTGGGGTGAGCATTCACAAAGCCCCTTCCGATCTGGGCGTAGAGATCCTCGATACGTCTTTCCTCTTCCTTAATGTCCATGTTAGCTTTCTGAGTGTCGGCGAAATTCTTACCCTTTTGGTATACATTTTCCCCTGCGTCAGCTATTTTCTTGCCTAAATTATCAAAAAAATCCATAGTTTTTGAATACTCCTCCTTTTCCTCCTATTTTCTAACTCTCCTCCACATTATACAATTATTATTATAGATTTCAAACCCTACAGGCTGGTGATATAGTAAGTATTTCTGGTGGCCTCTGCTACAAGCCCTTTTATCTCCAGGTCCATGAGGATCCCCATGACTTCGGAGAAGGGAAGAGGGCATTCCTCTAAGATGCTTTCCAAACGCTTGGGACGAAGGTCCAGACAGGCATAGACTTTTGCCTCTTTTTCGGAAAGCTCCGGGGAAAATGAACTGCTCTTTCCATAATCAAATACAAAACCCCCTCTTCCGGAGCCGGATAATTCCTTTATGATCCTCTCTAAGGTTTCCGGACCGGTATAAATCTCCGCCCCCTGGGCTATAAGTTGGTTACATCCTTCGCTGGTTTTGTCCGTAATCCGCCCCGGCACGGCAACCACATCCCTGCCTTGTTCCAGAGCCATATCAGCAGTAATCAGGGACCCGCTTTTTTCTTTGGCTTCAACCACTATGACAATGTCCGAAAGGGCTGAGATTATCCTGTTTCTCGCCGGGAAAAATGAGGCTATGGGCTGCATCCCCGGAGGTTGTTCGGAAATGATGCCTCCCTTTTCCTCCAGCTCCATATAGAGGTCGATATTGCTTGCGGGATAGCAGATATCTGCCCCGCAGCCTAAAACCCCGAAGCTTTCCCCGCCTCCTTCTAAGGCTCCCCGCTGGGCTATGCCGTCTACTCCCTTTGCCAGACCGCTTATGACATTTACCTTATTTTTCCCTAAGATACGCCCGATTTCTTCAGCTATGGCTTTGCCGTAGGGCGTGGACATCCTTGCCCCCACCACCCCGGCAGAGAGCTTATCTTCACCGGGAAGATGCCCTTTATAATAGAGCCCAAAGGGCATATGGGGCAGCTTGTGCATCCGGTCAGGATAATCCGGATCGAGCATGGTTACGTACTTAATGCCTTTCTTTTGCAGTGCATCCCACTCCGACTCTACGTCCCACAGCTTCCTGCCAAGGATTATCTTCTCCGTGGTAACCTCACCGAAAATGCGGCGTAGTTCTTCGAACTTCATAAAATAAGCATCTTGAGGTGTCAGGCCTGCCTCCTTTATCTTTAACCTGGTTTTGGGCTCAAGCCCCTTTATATTTCCGTACCAATATGTATATTTATCCATTAAAACCTCTCCAAATACTTCTTATCCAGTCCGCGAAACATCAGGGCCTCACGGAGATGATCCAGGGTAATGTCCGCTGCCCCTGACAGATCTGCAATGGTCCTGGCCACCTTCAATGTTTTATTGTAACTGCGGGCGCTGAGCTCCAATTGATCGAAGGCCCGCTCCATGTAGTCCGCCGACTCCTTATCAAGCTTGCAGTATTTCTTTATGTGCCTTGAGGGCATAGCTGAATTAAAGGAGTAGTCGAAAGATTTAAACCGCTCTTTTTGAATCTCATGGGCGGCTTCCACCCGTTTCCTGATCTCGGAAGAGGACTCATTTTCCCCGGTGTTTACTATGTCCTTGTATTCCACCTTGGATGTTTCCGTGCATATATCGATTCTATCCAGCATGGGACCGCTGACCTTTGAGAGATATTTTCTTATCTCAGAGGAGGTGCACCTGCACTTGTCCAGGTCGGGGTAGTAACCGCATTTGCAGGGGTTCATAGCCGCAACCAGCATAAAATCCGCCGGATAATCCAGATGGAGGGCCGCCCTTGAGATGGTCACCTTTCCGGCTTCCATGGGCTGCCGCAGGGTCTCTAAAACCCCTCTTTCAAATTCCGGAAATTCATCAAGAAACAACACTCCCTTATCTGCCAGAGACACTTCTCCCGCCTTTTCCCGGCCGCCGATCATGGCCACTTTGGTGACGGTATGATGAACTTCCCTGAAGGGGCGCTTTGCCAAAAGGGCCGTCCCCGGAGGAAGCATGCCGTTTACACTGTAAAGTGACGTGATCTCAATGGCTTCCTTGAGGGAAATGGAGGGCAATATCCCCGGAATCCTCCGGGCTGCCATGGTTTTACCGGATCCCGGAGGGCCGATAAAAAGAATGTTGTGCATCCCTGCCGCGGCTATCTCGCAGGCGCGTTTTAACACGCTTTGACCGTTAATATCCGAAAAATCCTCCTCAGGCCGGCTGCTTTCCTTTAAAAACACCGAAGTGGCATGGCACTGTGCAGGACTAAGATCAAGGTCTCCGTTCAGAAAATCCACGGTCTCCGCCAGACTGCCCACACCGTACACTTTGATGCCGTCGATAATGCTGCCTTCTTTTATATTATCCCTTGGGATGACACACCGCATAAATCCCCGGTTTTTTGCCTCGGTAACTATGGCCATTACCCCGTTAATGCCGCCCACCCGGCCCTCTAAGCCCAGTTCTCCCACAAATACGGTGTCCTTAGTACTTTCTCCGGAAATGATACCGTGGCCCGTAAGGATCGAAAGGGCTATGGCAAGGTCCATGGATGAACCCTGTTTATGAATGTCAGCAGGACAGATATTGATCACGGTTTTCCTGGCTTCCAGCTCAATGCCGGAATTCTTCACTGCCGTTCGCACCCGTTCCTTAGCCTCCCGCACCTGGCCGCTTAAATCTCCAACCATATCAAAAGCGGGAAGTCCATTTGAAACATCTGCTTCCACCCGGACTATATTGCTTTTTATTCCACTGATAAACGCAGAGCATACTGCTCCGAACATAAATATATTCCTCCCTGTTATTAAATTTTTAGCTACTTGTTTTGGGATTAATGCCTGCAGGAAATGCAGGGCATGACGGCTGAGACGCCGCCTCTCAAAATGGGATTAACATTTACATTATAAGAAATATTTGGAATTTGTCAAGAAGTTATTCAGTCTTCGTCGATTACATGGATTTCCAGGAAGTCGAAGTCGATGGATTCCACGAAATTATCGGCGTAGAAGCGGGTTTTGGCGAAGCGCTTGAATTCGGAAATGTTTTTGTCCAGCCAGAGGGGCTTACCCAGGTCGAATTCTGTGCAGATTTTTTCTACGGCATTAAAGACCTTATGGGTGCGGGTATCCTCAGTCCCGTCTTCCACAGTAAGGTCTTTTATCATTCGTGTATCCTTAAAAATCTTTGCCCACAGCCTAAACATAAGTATCTCCTTTTTGAACATTATTACTATTCAAGGGAGGTATGTCAAGGGGCCGGGGACTACCTGACAGGGGGACGTACCTTTTGGCCAAAAGGTACGTCCCCCTGTCAGGCAAGCACTACTTGCAAAATAAAACTTCTTAGTGTATAGTTGTTTACGTTTACAATCCGAAACTGGAAAACCACACAGTTTTAAAAGGAAAGAATGTATGTCAAAATATCTTGTTATAGTTGAGTCACCTGCAAAGGTGAAGACAATTAAGAAGTTTTTAGGGAAGAATTATGATGTGGAGGCGTCTAACGGACACGTAAGAGACCTCCCCAAAAGCTCCATGGGTATCGACATGGAGAATAACTATGAGCCCAAATATATAACCATCCGGGGTAAGGGGGACCTCCTTGCAAATCTTCGTAAGAAGGCCAAGAAGGCAGAAAAAGTATATCTGGCAACTGACCCTGACCGTGAAGGAGAGGCCATATCCTGGCATCTGGCTGCGGCCCTTGCCTTAGATCCCAAGAAGACCAGACGTATCACATTTAATGAGATTACCAAGAATGCCATTAAGGAGTCTTTGAAAAACCCCAGGGATATTAATATGGGCCTGGTTGATGCCCAGCAGACCAGACGTATCTTAGACCGTATGGTGGGATACTCCATCAGTCCTCTCCTTTGGCAGAAGGTTAAGCGGGGACTTAGTGCAGGCCGTGTACAGTCAGTGGCCCTGCGCCTTATATGCGACCGCGAGGACGAGATAGGAGCATTTGTCCCGGAGGAGTACTGGACACTGGATGCCACCTTTGATGTTAAGGGTGAGAAGAAGCCTCTTGTGGCCAAATTCTACGGCAACGCCGATAAGAAGTGTGATATTCACTCCGAGGATGAATTAAATGAGATCAAGGGTGCTCTCAAGGGAGCGAAATACAGTGTAAATGAAGTAAAGAAGGGTGAGCGTACCAAGAAAAGCCCTCGTCCCTTTACCACATCCACACTCCAGCAGGAGGCCAGCAAAGCCCTTAATTTTCCCATTGCCAAGACCATGCGTATAGCCCAGCAGCTCTACGAAGGCGTCGAGATCAAAGGGGAAGGAACAATGGGTCTCATTACATACCTGCGTACCGACTCCATCCGTATATCAGATGAGGCGGCAGCAGCAGCTAAGACATTTATTGCAGATAATTACGGGGATAGATACATCGGAGAAGCGCCTACAGCTTCAAAGAACAAAGGAAATGTTCAGGACGCCCATGAGGCCATCAGACCTACGGACGTTGCCAGGACACCGGTTATGGTAAAGGATTCCCTTTCCAGAGACCAGTTCAGACTTTACCAGTTAATATGGAAACGTTTTGTTGCAAGCCGCATGTCACCGGCAGTATACGAGACCACATCCGTTAAGATCAAGGCGGACAAGAAGGATTACATTTTCACAGTAGCTTCTTCGGCATTGAAATTTGACGGTTTTATGTCGGTTTATGTGGAGTCGGATGATGAGAAGGAAGCAGCCAATGCCCTGGTTAAAGGGATTGACAAGGACACTGCCCTTAAATTTAAGGACTTTGACGGTAAGCAGCATTTTACCCAGCCGCCGGCTCATTTTACCGAAGCCAGCCTGGTTCGAACCTTGGAGGAACTGGGGATTGGCCGTCCCAGTACATATGCCCCCACGGTAAGCACCATTATTTCCAGAAGATATATCATAAAGGAGGATAAGAACCTTTATGTTACCGAACTGGGAGAAGTGGTTAACGACATTATGAAGAAGGCTTTCCCCAGCATAGTGGATGTGAATTTCACGGCTAACATTGAGATGCTTCTTGATAATATCGAGGAAGGCTCCATTAACTGGAAGACTGTGGTAAGCAATTTCTATCCGGACCTGGACGAGGCCGTTAAGCAGGCCACCAAGGACCTTGAAAAGGTTACCATAGCCGATGAAGAGACTGACGAGGTGTGCGAATTCTGCGGCCGCAAAATGGTTATCAAATACGGCGCTTACGGCAAATTCCTTGCCTGCCCGGGATTCCCGGAGTGCAAGAACGCCAAGCCTTACCTTGAGAAGATCGGGGTAAAATGTCCCAAGTGCGGTAAGGAAGTAGTTATTAAAAAGACTAAAAAAGGCAGAAGATTCTATGCCTGCGAGGCAGGACCGGAATGTGATTTCATGTCATGGAACCGTCCCGTGGCTGAAAATGTAAATCGTAATTAAATAAAATACTGACAATTTACGAAAATCTTTTAGAATTGTGTTGAATTTTTAATAACTGTGTGTTAGAATAAGGTTTGGAATTGTTATTTTGTTATGATTAGGTAGGGAGGTATTCGATGAACGTTCAATTACTTGATAAGACACGTAAGATCGGAAATCTGCTGCACAATAACAGCACATCGAAGGTCGTTTTTAACGACATCTGTAACGTTCTCACAGGGATTCTCGATTCCAATATCCTTGTTATCAGCAGAAAAGGAAAAGTTCTCGGAGTAGGCAAGTTCTCCGGCGTTGACGAGATTAAAGAGTTAATAGATGCCAGCGTAGGCGAGTACATAGATGCGCTTTTAAACGAGCGTCTTTTAGGTGTTCTTTCCACCAAGGAGAATGTTAATCTGGAGACTTTAGGCTTTTCGGCAGATAAGGTTAAGGATTATAAGGCAATTATCACACCCATTGATATTGCAGGCGAGAGACTGGGAACACTTTTTGTTTACAAGTCCGGAACCCAGTACGAGATAGACGACATTATCCTCAGTGAGTACGGATGCACCGTTGTGGGTCTAGAGATGCTTCGTTCCGTTAACGAAGAGAATGCCGAAGAGAATCGTAAGGTCCAGATAGTCAAATCAGCCATCAACACCCTTTCGTTCTCAGAGCTTGAGGCTATCACCCACATCTTCGAGGAGATGGACGGCAAGGAAGGTATCCTTGTTGCCAGCAAGATCGCTGACAGAGTGGGCATTACCAGATCCGTTATCGTTAATGCTCTTCGTAAATTCGAGAGTGCAGGTGTTATAGAGTCCAGATCTTCAGGTATGAAGGGTACTTACATCAAAGTACTTAATGATGTGGTATTCGACGAACTGGAAGAGCTTAAGAAGCAGAGCAAGAAGAAGAATTAATCTTAAGAAAATGAAGGAATCAGCCGATATTATACTCGTAACAGTATAGTATCGGCTTTCTTTAAATCTATAAGGAAAACTATAAGGATTAGGTGAAAATGCAGGGAGGCGTCCATATGATGTGCCCTGCAGATTTTTTTTCACTAGATAATGTGTTTTTTTATAAAAATCACTTGTCATTTCTCCCGAAAAAAATTATAGTATATTGTGAAGGTGTAGAGGAAAAGAAAGCTCAAAAATAGTTTTAGGAGGCAGCAATTTGTTTAAATCAGGAGTATTTGACTATGCTGACGTCATTAATAAAGCCGCTGATGCCAGCTGGCTGAGACATCAGGCCATTGCCAATAATATCGCCAACATCGATACCCCGGGCTATAAGAGGGTGGATGTTGATTTTGAAAGCGTCCTGGAATATGAGCTTAGACATTTTCAATATGAACCGCTTGATGTGAAGGTTAAAAATGTCCACATGAACAGGCTTGACGTAGGAACCTACGTTGATGCCCCGGATTATTCCTACAGGATCGACAAGAACAATGTAGACGTTGATCAGGAAGCTTCTAACCTTGCCAAGAACCAGATCAAGTACCAGGGTCTGATCAACAGCATGAGCAGTGAGTTTTCCAGAACCAGGACCGCTATAGGCGGCAGCGGCCAGTAGTAAGAGGGGTGAGTAAGCATGTCAATTTTTCGAGCATTTGATATAAGTGCCTCAGGTATGACGGCACAGCGGTTCAGAACAGATGTTATCGCAGAGAACGTGGCAAATGAGACCACTACCAGAACCCAGGACGGTACACCCTACCGTCGTAAGGTTGTGGCTTTTGAAGAGAAGACCATAACCGATTTTTCTCATGTCCTTGACAGCGTAAGAGAAGGGGACAAGATGATAGGCAACGGTGTTAAGGTCCGCGGAGTAGGTGAAGATTACAGCTCCGACTTCATTATGAAGTACGATCCCTCCCATCCGGACGCAGATGAGAACGGATATGTAAGCTATCCCAATGTCAACATCGTAACCGAGATGACCAACATGATAGATGCCAGCAGGTCCTACGAGGCCAATGTAACCGCCTTTAATGCCATTAAGAGCATGGCGACACAGGGCCTGAACGTAGGCAAGAACTAGTATGACAAGGGGACTGTCCCCCTGTCATAAAACAGACTGAGAGGATAAATAATGGCAAGAATAGATGTTTTGACAAATGTAACATCTGATTACATAAAGGCTGCAGCCAATGCCCCCACTAAGCTTCAGGAGAAGAATGAGGACTTTGGCGCCGTGTTCAAGGCAGCCATGGGCCTTGTAAATGAGACCAACGACATGGAGACCCTGGCCAAGTCGGAAGAGATCAAATTCGCTCTCGGCTATTCCGAGAACACCCACGACTTAGCCGCAGCCATGACCAAGGCCCAGCTGGCTCTGCAATACACCGTGGCCGTCCGCGACCGGGCCATGACAGCATATAAAGAGATTATGCAGATGCAGGTATAGTAGTATAGAATAGACTGAGTAGAGTAAAGGAACTGTTTTAGAGTAGCAAGGAGAAGTAAGGAGAAGGAAGATGCTGGAGAGGATAAGGGAGATACCCAAACGTATTCTGGAATGGTGGAAGAAATTCACCCGCCGCCAGAAGATTCTGATCATAAGTATTACAGGAGTGGTAGTCATCGCTCTTGCAATACTCATTTTTGTGCTCACAAGGCCCAAGATGATCACCCTGGTTACATGCGATTCCGTTAAGGAATCCAAGCAGGTGGTGGATCTTCTTACAGGTGAGAACATCGGCTATGAACTGGCAGAAAATGACCTGGTAGTTCGTATCAATGAAAAGGACAAGTCAGCAGCCATTATGCTTTTGGGTTCTAACGGCATCCCGGCAGATGAGTATGATCTTGAGAACGTGTTTAACGGCGGATTCTCCACCACAGAGGCAGATAAGAGCAAGAGATATAAGCTCTACCTGGAAGAGAAGATCTCCAATCATTTAAAGACTCTGGATAAGGTTGAGAACGCATCTGTTACTCTTACCATTCCGGAGAATGACGGAACCATCATTTCCCAGAACAAAGAAACCTATGCATCGGTACTCCTTACCACAAAGGATAAGATAGATGAAGATACGGCAGGAAGCATAGCAAGATATGTTGCAACAGCCGTAGGAGATAACACCACTAATAATATAACCATCATCGACGGTACCGGAAATGTTATATTTGCGGGAGGCGATACGGCCACCATTACAGGAACCGCAGCTTCGCAGCTTTCCATCCGTAATAAGGCAGAGGCTCAGGTTAAGAAGCAGGTTAAGGATATACTTCTCGGAAGCAAGTTATATAATAATGTAGAAGTAGGCCTGAACTTAAGAGTTGATTTCTCCAGCAGAGAGGTTACGGACCACAGATATTACGTGGATGACGGCCGAAGCGAGGGCTATATCCTGGAGGAGAGAAGATACTCCAAGGAAGCTGAAGGCGGTAACCGTGGTATTCCCGGAACGGATGCCAATAATAACGATAATACCACTTACGTATTCCCGGATACAGGATATTCATCAGAAGTTATTAACGAGACTGATATAAAGAGGGCTCCCAGTGAGACCATTACAAAGACCAATACACCGGCAGGAGTTATCGTTCCCGACCAGTCAAGCATTTCCGTAGTGGCAAGCAAATACACCATCTACAGAGAAGAAGACCTCCAGAGGGACGGAACCTTAAACGGTACCACATTTGAGGCTTATGCCGCTGCCAACTCCACACCTACCAAGATGGAGGTTGATCAGGATCTCATCACCCAGGTGGCTAATGCTACAGGTATTGCAGCAGAGCGTATCTCGGTAACGGCATATGATACACCGCTCTTCCAGCCCAGAGCAAACAACGGCCCGACTATTTCAGAGATATTACAGTACGTGCTTATGGGTCTTGTAATCCTCCTCCTTGGCTTCGTAGTAATAAGAAGCACAAGACCTGCAGAGGTTATTGAGACAGAACCGGAGCTTTCAGTGGAATCATTGTTGCAGAGCACTAAGGAAGAATTAGAAGATATCGGTCTTCAGGAGAAATCCGAGACCAGAGTTATGATAGAAAAATTTGTTGACGAGAATCCGGAGGCAGTGGCTAATCTGCTTAGGAACTGGCTTACGGAGGATTGGGAGTAGTAGTCTATGGAAGGCATGAGTGGGGTACAGAAAGCAGCGATACTGCTGATTTCCCTGGGACCGGAGAAGTCCGCAACCATATTTAAACATTTAAAAGAAGATGAAATAGAGGAATTAACCCTAGAGATAGCTAATACCAGAAGTATTTCGCCCCAGGTCAAGGAAGAAGTCTTAGAGGAGTTTTACCAGATCTGTCTGGCTCAGCAGTACATTGCAGAAGGTGGTATCGGCTACGCCAGAGAACTTCTTGAGAAGGCTCTCGGTAATGACCAGGCTCAGACGGTTATTTCCAAACTTACAGCTTCACTGCAGGTTCGTCCCTTCGAATTTGTGCGTAAGACAGAGGCATCCCAGGTATTTAACTTTATTCAGGATGAGCACCCCCAGACCATTGCCCTTATCTTAAGCTACCTTGCCCCGGGACAGTCGGCTATGATACTTGGTTCCCTTCCCCCTGAGAAGCAGGCAGATGTTGCCAAGCGTATAGCCATGATGGACAGAACATCTCCGGATGTTATCAGAGAGGTTGAAGGAGTATTGGAAAGAAAGCTTGCTTCACTTGTTAACCAGGATTACGCTATCATCGGTGGTGTGGATGCAGTTGTTGAGATCTTGAACGCAGTAGACCGTGCTACAGAGAAACATATCATGGAGACCATGGAGATCGACGAGCCCGAGCTTGCAGACGAGATCAGAAAGAAGATGTTCGTATTCGAGGATATCCTGCTGCTTGACGATAGAGCCATCCAGCGTGTACTTCGTGACGTTGATAACAATGACCTTGCCATTGCATTGAAGGGCTCCAACGAGGAAGTTCAGAATGCCATCTTCAATAACCTGTCCAAGCGTCTTGCTGCTATGATCAAGGAAGACATGGAATTCATGGGACCTGTTCGTATGAAGGATGTTGAGGAAGCTCAGCAGAAGATAGTTGGTATCATCAGGAAGCTTGAAGACTCCGGCGAGATTGTTATCTCCAGAGGTGGAGGTGACGAGATAATTGTCTAGTGTTTTCAGGGGTCCTAACCTCATAAGAAGGCATATGTCCGTTACAAATGAGGATGAGGCCAAAGTCATTGATAATAATGATGCTTTAAAAGAGATAGTCAGGGAGAAGATGCGGCGGATGCAGCAGGCTGACCCTGACGGTTTCATTCCCGGTCTGGGAGCCGAGGAGATAGATACGTCTTTGTATGATGAGGATGGTAACTACATCGGTCCGGAAGAGGGATACGAAGGGGGAGAGGGAGAGTATGTGCCTCCCGTTCCCGACATGGACATGTCCGCCTATAAAGAGATGGCGGACGGCATTATAAATGAGGCAAATGAAGAGGCGGCTGCTATCCGGGCCCAGGCCGAAGCAGAAGCCATTCAGATAAAGAATACAGCTAAGGATCAGGGCTTTGCGGAAGGTATGGCCCAGGCCACAGCCAAAGCCACTGAGGAAGCTGCCAAGCGTAAGCAGGAGTTTGAACTGGAAAGGGCCAGACTCCTTGCCGAACATAAAGAAAAGTTGGATGAGATGGAACCACAGGTTGTATCTGTGGTTGCTGATATTTTTGAGAAGGTTTTCAGGATTCAGTTTGAGGGGAAGAAAGACATTATTCTAAACCTTGTACGAGGTGCCGTGGACGGCATCGAGAACAGCAAGGAATTTCTCATTAAGGTTCCCAAGGAGAACCTTCAATTCATTATGGAGCATAAAGAAGAGCTTCAGGACAAGGTGGGGCAGTACGTTTCCATTGAGATAATAAGTGACGGTGAGCTTACGGATAATCAGTGTATTATTGAGACTGATTCGGGGGTTTTTGACTGTAGTTTGGATATACAGCTTGAGAATCTTGTAAGGGATATTAAGAGTCTTAGTGTGGTAATCAATAGTGAGAGAGAGTAGATATGAGTATTGATTACAATAGATACTTAAAATTAACAGAGAAGACCTACTATAAGCGGCTGGGGAAGGTTGTTAAGATAGTGGGGCTGACGATAGAGTCGTTGGGGCCGGAAGCCAAGTTAAATGACCTGTGTCATATTATTATTGACCAGGAGACGGGAAAGAGGGTCCTGGCGGAGGTAGTAGGCTTTAAGGACAAGAGCCTGCTTCTTATGCCTTATGACAGCGTGGAAGGCGTGGGCCTGGGGTGTATCGTTGAGAACACCAATAAACCCCTTAGCATCCCGGTGTCTAATAAGATGCTGGGGCATGTCTTAGACGGGGTAGGTCGGTGCGATGATATGGGAGATACTACCCTTTGGGAGGAGTATCCCGTTGAGGAAATGCCCCCAGACCCTATGAAAAGGGCCATTATAAGTGAGGTTCTTCCTCTTGGAGTTAAGGCGGTTGACGGACTCATTACAGTAGGAAAGGGCCAGCGTATCGGTATATTTGCGGGATCCGGCGTTGGTAAGTCAACCTTACTGGGTATGTTTGCAAGGAATACTACGGCCGACATCAATGTAATCGCCCTTATCGGTGAGCGAGGCAGAGAGGTTCGGGAATTTATAGAGAGAGACTTGGGAGAAGAGGGAATGAAGCGCTCTATCGTGGTGGTAGCCACCTCCGATAAGCCGGCGCTGATACGTAACAAAGCAGCAAAGACTGCCACAGCGGTTGCTGAATATTTCAGAGACCAGGGCAAGGACGTGCTGCTTATGATGGACTCATTAACACGTTTTTCAATGGCCCAGCGAGAGATAGGCCTGGCCTCGGGAGAACCTCCCGTTACCAGAGGATATCCTCCCAGTGTTTATGCTGAGATGCCCAAACTCTTAGAGCGTGCCGGCATGAGCCAGAAAGGGTCCATCACCGGACTTTACACTGTCCTGGTAGACGGCGATGATTTCAATGAGCCCATTACCGATACCGCCAGAGGTATCTTAGACGGGCATATAATGCTGTCCAGAAAGCTGGGACACAAGAACCACTATCCTGCCATAGATGTGCTCCAGTCCATTTCCAGAGTTATGAGCTCCATAGCGAGCTCGGAGCACAAAAAGATGGCAGGTAAGTTAAAGAACGTAATGGCAACTTATAATGAGGCAGAGGATCTTATCAACATCGGAGCCTACAAGGCAGGCTCCAACCCGGAGATCGATTACGCCATCAGTAAGATACAGGCTGTTAACGCATTTTTGATGCAGGGTACCGATGAGAAGTTTAGTTTTGATGAAGAAGTAAGACTGCTCTTCGAGATCTTCGGGGAGGTTCCTTCTGAGGGCGCAGCCCCCGAATCGGAGATGGCCCAGGAAGAGGCCTTCGAGCCGGAACCTGAGTATGAAGAGGTGCCACAGGAAGAGTACGAAGAAGTGCCACAGGAAGAGTATGTTGAAGAAACAGACACCGAGTGATTTGAGATATGGCAAGATTTATTTACCGGATGCAGAACATCCTTGATATCAAGTACAAACTGGAGGCGCAGGCCCGAAGCGACTACGCCGTAGCGGCAGCGAAGGTGGCTGAGGAAGAAGAAAAACTCGCTGCCCTCTTTCTGCGGAAGAGGGAGTACGAGCAGAAAAGCAAGCGGCTCTTAGAGGACAAGATCAGCGTCCAGGACCTTAAGCTCAATAAGAAGGCCATCGACGCCATGAAGTCCCTTATAAGAGACCAGTCCATCCAGGTCCACATGGCGCAGCGTGCCTTAGAAGAAGAAAGAAAGAAGCTCAGCGAGATTATGCAGGATCGTAAGACCCATGAGAAGCTTAAAGAGAATAAATTCGAAGAGTTCAAGGAAGAACTCAAGGCCGAGGAAAGTAAAGAGATCGACCAACTTGTATCCTTCACACATAATAATAATGAAGAGGAATAGCCCATGGCAGACGAAGAATTAGAAGAAAGCAAACCCACTAATGACAAGAAAGCAGAGAAGGAAGCAAAAAAAGCTGCAAAAAAAGCTGAAAAAGAAGCTAAAAAAGCTGCGAAAAAAGCCGATAAAGAAAATAAGAGTGATTCTGACGACGAAGAGTCAGGCGGCGGTAAAATATCCACAATTCTTTTAACATTGCTAATCATCATAGTATGGCTGGCGATATTATGCGTCCTTATTAAGCTGGACGTAGGCGGTTTCGGCTCCACAATTCTGAAGCCCATATTAAAGGATGTTCCTTATGTTAATCTTATCCTTCCGGAGACGGTGGAAGATAACATCCAGGAAAATGAACAGTATCCTTACGCCACCTTGGAAGAGGCTGTCGAGCAGATAAAAGCTCTTGAGCTTCAGATTCAAAAACTTCAGGAATCCAGCGGTTCCGCCGAAGTTGCCAACCTTCAGGCAGAGGTTAAACGACTGAAGGCCTTTGAAGAAGCTCAGACCAAATTCGAAACGGCAAGGAAGCAGTTTTATGAAGAAGTTGTTTTCGGGGATAAGGCCCCGGGAGCAGAAGCGTACAAAAAATACTACGAAGGTATAGATCCGGCCAATGCGGCAGAACTATACAAACAGGCAGTAAAGAAAATAGAGGAAGACAAGGAAGTCCAGGAGTACGTGAATACCTACGGATCAATGAAGCCGAAGCAGGCGGCAGCAGCCATGGAGCTTATGGGGGATAAGATGGATCTGGTAGCAAAGATCTTAAAGAATCTTCCCGTAGACTCAAGAGCAAAGATAATGGATGCCTTCACTTCGGAATTCGCAGCAAAGATCACCAAGATAATGGAACCCTAATGGGTTTTATTATAAAAAAACCGGTAGAGAAGGAGGACTTCAATGGCAGACTTAATGGTTAAAGGCCTGACCCCAAACGTTTCCAATGGTGTTAGTGAAATAAACGGGTCCGACAAAAAGACAAACAAGGATGCCGAACCGGTATTTGCTTCATTAATGTGCAACGTAGACAGCACAAAGACTCAGGACGGCGGAGTAGTTAACTTCGCAAAAGCAACCATGAAGAGCCCGGCGGAGAAAGGTTTTACCCCGGATACTCTCAAAAACAAGGTGGTTAAAGAAAAGCCTGCAGCAGACAGCAAGTTTATTAACGAAGACGTTAAGGGCAAGCTGCAGGAGCTTAATGACAAGATCAAGTCAGCGGTAATGGAGGAGTATGATATTTCCGAAGAAGAGTTAAACCAGGTTATGGAAACTCTTGGCCTTGAATACATCCAGCTCCTTCTCCCGGAGAATCTGGTTAAGCTTTCCGTAGAGATCACGGGAGCACCCGATTCCTTAGGTCTCTTATCAGACCCGGGCTTTAACCAGCTTTACGGCATGATGCAAGATTTAACAGCCCAGCTTACACAGGAACTTGACCTTCCCGTAACACTGGAGACTGTTAATACATTTGCTGAAATGTTAGCATCGGAGGAGAATACGCCGGTGATGACACTTGACTCAGCAGATACATTGGACATGGAGTCCGGCGATACACCCCTTTTGGCAGAAACACAGGTAAATGCCTATGCTGAAAGCGATACTTTATCATCCACTGAAGCTCTAAATATTACAGGAGAAAGTGCCGATATTAATGGTGTATCGGAAAATGAGTCAGCTGATACAGAAGCAAGTGCAGGTTTAGCAGAACAAGTGGAACAGGTTATTACGGAAGGTATTAAAGAAGGTAAGGTTGAAGTAAATGTTGAAGAAAATGCAACCAAACCTGATGAGAGCCAGGCGCAGGAAGTAGATGTTCAAGACCAATCTGAAAACACCATCAGAGTTGCAGGAAGCATCGAAGAGCAAGCCGAGACAAAAAATTCTTCCCCGGAACAGGAAGAAAGTTTTGGCTCACAAACCGGAAGTAAGGAAAAACCCCAGACCAACAAAGAAATTAAAATTGAACAGAACACCCAGACCATATCAGCTTTTGATAATTTCCGGAATATTGCACCGGAGACACCGGTAGCGGCAACGGAACCCCTGTCACAGGTTGATACCCAGAACATCATCAGGCAGATTAGCGATTATATGAGATTAAACGTTAGCGGACCTGAGACTTCTCTGGAAATGCAGCTTAACCCGGCTAACTTAGGTCGTGTGGGCATTAACATCAGCGTTAGAGAAGGTGCTGTTACAGCCCAGATCGCAGTTGAGAATGCAACGGTTAAGCAGGCCCTCGAGAGCCAGATGGTAACCCTTCGAGAGAACATGAACAATCAGGGACTTAAGGTAGAAGCTGTAGAAGTAACCATCGCAAGTCACGAATTTGAGCAGAATCTCGAAAACGGAGCACCTACAGGGCAGCAGCAGTCACAGCCCGGCGGCGAAGGCAGGCAGAACGAGAGAAACAGAAATCTTAACCTTCAGGACCTTACGGCAGAAGGACTTGAGGAGATGCCGGAAGAACAGCAGTTGGCTGCCAGGATTATGAAAGATAACGGCAACAGCATGGATCTTCAGGCCTGATGCGTGAAGACACGCAGTATCTTCAAATAATGAAAGGAGAAGACACATGGCAGATTTATTTGCACCCATTGTTGATGGAAAAGTCGTTGATACTTCATCCGCAAGCTCAAAAGAGAATAAGGAAAAGAAAGCCAACGACAGCCTTGACAAGGACGCATTTTTACAGCTCTTGGTAGCTGAAATGCAGTACCAGGACCCCTTAGAGCCCACCACCAACACAGAGTACATTTCCCAGTTTGCAACCTTCTCACAGTTGGAAGCAACCCAGAATGTAGAACTCTCCAATAAGATTTCCATGGCAAATGACCTGGTAGGCAAGCAGGTTATCATGAAATCAAAGAATGATACTACAGGGCTTATGGAGTATGAAGACGGTAAAGTTGATTACGCATACCTTGAGAACGGTAAAGTATTTCTTTCAGTTAACGGCAACCTTCATAACATAGATGATCTTGATTCGGTTATCGAGAATGAATACTTAGATGCAGTTAACTTAGGAAAGATGATGCAGACCGTTGTAGGCAAGCTTCCCAGCGCAGCATCCATCACTTTAGCTGATGAGGATAAAGTAGTTCAGGCAAGGGAATTATACGATTCCTTAACGGATTATCAGAAGAAATATGTACCCAAGGAAGCATTAACTAAATTAGATGAAGTAGGAAATGCAATTGCAGCTCTAAAGAAATCAGCCCAACCTGACGATGAATAATATGTAAGGCTAAAATGCTTTTATTACAGAAGGAGATGAGCGAATGAACGGACTCAATCCGAATCTTTCTTCCATCAATCAGATAGCTGATCAGTACCTTAAAGGAAAAGCGAAACCTGAAGTAATAGAAAAACATCAGGGACCGAGTTTCCAGCAGATACTAAATGAGAAGCGGGGAGTTACAACCACATCTGAATTAAAGTTTTCAAAACATGCAACATCAAGACTTGATTCAAGAAACATTGAACTCTCAACAGACCAGATAGCAAGATTGCTGGAAGGAACAAGCAAGGCCCAGAATAAGGGTATTAACGATTCACTGGTTTTGGTAGACGACCTGGCATTCATAGTAAACGTTCCCAATAAGACGGTTATTACAGCCATGAACCAGAAAGAATCAGCAGAGAACATATTCACCAACATTGACGGAGCTGTTATAGCTTAAGCCGGACCTAACGGAGGCTTAAATTTCCCCGACTGACTGAGGGGAATGTCCAAACTTACTGCACGTGGAACTGTTAGTATAAAACTACAAGGAAGAAATCCTAAACTAACAGCTCTGTCAATCACTCAAATCTATTATCCGGGAGGTCATTTATTATGATGAGATCACTTTACTCTGGTGTTTCCGGTCTTAAGACCCACCAGACCAAGATGGACGTTATCGGTAACAACATCGCTAACGTTAATACTGTTGCTTTCAAATCATCATCTGTTACATTCGGAGAATTAATGTATCAGACTACTTCTAATGCATCCAGCCCAAACGCAGATACAGGACGAGGCGGCGTTAACGCTAAGCAGATCGGTCTTGGTGTTCAGATGGGTGCTACGAATGTAAGTATCACCACAACAGGTGCTACTCAGACAACAGGAAATCCCTTCGACCTTAAGATAACAGGAGATTCATTCTTCATCGTAAATGACGGACAGTCAAACTACTTTACAAGAGCCGGCGCATTTTATGTAGACGCAGTTGGTAATCTTGCAATGACATCTACAGGTTATAACGTAATGGGATGGCAGGTAGGCCAGGACGGTAACATCATTCAGAATACCGTATCTCCTATCAAGATCTTATCTGCTGATCATATGTTTTCACAGCCTGAGGCAACTACCCTTGGTACATGCTCAGGAGTACTTGATAAGGCAGATCCTAACCTTACATCTCCTAACGGCAAGGTATTATCCTTAAGTGTATATGATGATCTTGGTTATGAGTATACCGCTAAATTCTCCATTAAACCTTATGAGAGTGCTACTACAACCACCAAGCAGGTTACCCATACCACAACCACATATACCACTCTTCCCAAGATCCGTGAGACTTCTGAGACTAAGTACACATTCAGGGTCAAAGCGACTGATGAGGATAAAGTCGGCAATGAGATTACAAAATATACTACTCCCGGAAAGCTCTATGATGCGCTTAAAAAATATGCTGAAACGAAAAGTATAGGAGAAGGCGGGACTATCAAGCTTGATGATTCTACCACTGATAAGGTTCTTTCAACAATAGCAGGACCTGGTTATATGGATCTTGGCACAAGCACTACTCCTACATTTGAGCAGTTTATTCATGATCCCGATCTTGTCGGAAAAACAATTCTTGTTTCAAAACAGGATATTCTTGGCTATTCTGTAGATGACGGCAACGGTAATCTGACTCCTTTGGACGGAATAGAGAAGGAGACCA
>Ga0310695_10001504_pt1 | contig 54839 bp, 45 predicted proteins | sample RumenRJG_04DNA_FD_203882 | JGI IMG/M metagenome (GOLD analysis project Ga0310695, IMG submission 203882) | Bovine rumen microbial communities from Lethbridge, Alberta, Canada - RJG_04 (v2) (version 2) | ecosystem: Host-associated > Mammals > Digestive system > Stomach > Rumen | place: Canada...
TCGGTGAATATAAGTTGCTCCGTCATACGGGAGAGAATAATTTACAACGTGTGAAAGACCGTTGATGTCGATACCGCGGGCAGCAACGTCTGTAGCAACGAGAACACGGGTCTTTCGGCTTCGGAAGCGGGCAAGAATCTTCTCGCGCTGCCCCTGAGGGATGTCTCCGTGCAATGCCGCAACATCGTAGCCCTTTTCGTCGAGCATTTTTGTTACGTTGTCGGCATCGTTCTTTGTCTGAGTGAAAACAAGACCGTAGAAATTCGGGCTCATGTCGATGATTCGCACAAGAGCCTCAATTTTGTCGCTCTCCCGGATAAACCAGTACTTCTGATCAATCAAAAGCGGTTCTTCAACAAATCCCTCTTCCTCACAGATTTCATAGTCGCCCATGAACTGCTCTGCGATGCGAAGAATTGGTTTTGGCATTGTCGCACTGAAAAGCAAGATTCGTGCGTCTGGTTTTGCCTGCTCAAAAATGTGCTCGATGTCGTCGATAAAGCCCATGTCGAGCATTTCATCACCTTCGTCGAGAATAAAGTAATCAATCTGATCAAGTTTGAGAGTTCCGCGCTCCAGGTGATCCTGGATTCGGCCTGGTGTTCCGACTACGATTTCACAACCGCGTTTGAGGTCGCGAATCTGGTCACGGTAACTTGCTCCACCGTACAAAACAGTTGTTCGTGGATATTTTCCGCTTGTGAAAGTCTGAAGCTCATTGCAGGTCTGAATTGCAAGCTCGCGGGTTGGCTCCAAAATAAGTGCGCGAACATGATCGCTTTCTTCGTGAACCCGCTGAACGATTGGCAAACCGAATGCGGCTGTTTTACCTGTACCTGTTCGAGCTTTTGCGATGATGTTTGAATCGCCGTTCAAAAGGCGTGGAATTGCAAGCACCTGAATTGGTGACGGATGTTTAAATCCTTTCTTTTCGATTGCGGCAAGAACAGTTTCGTCAAGGCCCAGGTCTGCGAAAGAAATCTCACCGTCGTCTTCTTCCTCTGAATCTTCCGAATCGTCTGCTTCATCATCAAAATCGTCAGAGTCTTCGTCCGTAAAATCGCGGTCTAAATTATCGATATAATTTTCGAGCTGTGATTTTGGCTCTTCGTTTGAAATGTCAGCTGATTCTTTAGAAACGACATTTTCCCCTGAAACTGCATTAGAGACAGTTTCCCCGTTGATGACAGCTGTGCCGTCAAGTTCTTCATTTTCCATTTGTGTTCCCCTGCGGCGTGTTTTTGCCCTTGGGAATCGCAAAATCTGTACTGTAAGTGGATTTTTATGTGCGAAATCAAAAGCGTAAACACGCAAGAAAATAGGAAGCCCTCTGCTTCCTTAAGAATGTGTTTTACTATATCTGAATTATTTTGAAAATGCAAGCAAAATTTTGAATATTTCGCAAACTTTATCAAATAAATCTTTATTTGTCAAAAAGAAATCTGTATAATATCAATATCCGACTAAAATTTTGAAAAAGGACGAATTCATGACCGCTAATAATTCAGAATATACAAAATGGGTTGCCTGCTGGGGCACGGCCACATCAATCACAAAGCGAACAGAAATCACATATTCAAAAGACCTCACCTTGCGCTACCCGGTAAAAATGTGCTTCAACGGCTCAAAACTTCGCTTCCGATTTTCAAATCTCACAGGTACAGAAGATGTAAAAGTCACAAAAGCTTTCTGTGCAAAATCTGGCTCAACTGAATACAAGCCACTCGCCATCACAAAAAATTCGTCAAAAACCTTCACAATCCCAGCTGGCCAAGAAATTGAAAGCGACGAGCTTCCGATTGATGTGACTGCCGGAAACACTGTCGAAATCAGCATGTATTTTGCAGGCTTTACCCAGATGAACGCTGGAACTGCCCTTCTCACAAATCTTGAAAAAGGATATTTTGCCTACGGTGACTGGGCCGAGTCAAAAGAGCTGCCGGACGACCTTTCAATGTCCACGAATATTTTTTACTTTCTCAACACAATCGATGTCCTTACCGAAGAAAAAAATCACGCCCTCATCTGCTACGGCGACTCAATCACCTGTCTGGGCTGGCCGAATTTCCTGAGCGAGCGGGCTTTCAAAAACGGAAGCGGCAATGTCTCAATCATCCGCCGGGCCGTCTGCGGAACAAGAATCCTCCGCCAGTACGACTGCATCACCTATCAGGCTTACGGCTTAAAAGGCTCAGAGCGCTTTCCAATCGAAAGTAAGGTCGCCGGAGCCAGTGCAATCATCATCCACCACGGAATCAATGACATAATCCACCCGGTCGGAGTTGAAGTCAACAAATTCCGCCCCTGGAGCGACATGCCAAGCGTTCAGGACTTAATCGACGGCGTAAAGAAAATCTACGTCGAGCCTGCAAGGAAAATGGGATTAAAAGTATGGAGTGCAACCCTGCTTCCGATTTTTGGCTGGCGAACCTACAACGAAGACCGTGAAACAGTCCGAAATGAATTCAACGAATGGCTCAGGACTTCAAAAGACTTTGACGGTTGCGTCGATTTTGACAAGGCCGTCCGGGATCCAAAAAAGCCACAGGCATTTGCGGAAGGATGTGACTCAGGAGATCATCTTCATCCGAGCGACAAAGCCTGCCAGCTCATGGCCGATGAAGTTCCAGACTCTTTGATTGAATTGGCGGGCAATTAATTGTCTCCACATTTCTATTCACTTTTAAGATTTTTTGTGCTATAATATATCTCTATGAGTGAAGAAAATATTGAATTCGCCGTTGACCAGAGGATTGTTTACCCAAGTCATGGTGTTGGTCAAGTAAAAGAGATTTTTAAAAAACAAGTTGGTGATAAAACCATAAGTTATTACAAGATTTATCTCGATGTTTCCGACATGATTGTTATGATTCCAGTTGCAAATGCAGCAATGATTGGAATCCGTCCTATTGTCGGTGCAGAAGATGCAGAAAAAGCACTTGAACTTTTGGGTCAGGAAATCGAACCGGTTACATCAGACTGGAAACTCCGCTATCAGATGAACTTGGACTTGCTCAAAAAGGGCAGCATTTTCGACATCGTAAGCATTGTACGATGCCTTTATCATCGCTCAAAGGTTAAGGAATTGCCTATTTTGGAGCGCAAGCTTTACGACAATGCCAAAAAGCTTCTTGAAGATGAAATTGCATTCGCACTTGGCAAGCCTTCAAAAGAAATCGAATCAATGCTTCATGCCAAGCTGGAACCTCTTGGAGCACTTGTTGCCAAAAAATCTCCTATTATTGATGATGATGAAGATGATGACGACGAATTTGGTGACGAAATAAGCGACGCAGAAGAATCAGAAAATGATGATTCTGATGATGATGACGATTCAGACGAGTCTGATTCTGGCGACGACATGGAAGACGAAGGTGACGATGACGAATAACGACGAACTTGCGCTGATTCTTGTTGCGGCAGGAAGTTCTGCCCGAATCGGTTTTGACAAAACTGGCTCAAAAATCAAAAAGGAATACCTCGCCATGAACGGTGGCACGGTGCTTTCTTGTGCGGCAAAAGCTTTTCTGTCCACGCTCAAATTCAGCACGGTAGTTGTTACTTATCCAATCGCATCAAACGATGAAGATTTAAAAGCAAGCGAGCAAAAGTCTAAAGAGGCTTTGTTCGCTGACGATTTTATCAAAAATTACAAAGCAGATTTCATTTTTGTTCCTGGTGGCAAAACTCGTCAGGAATCTGTCCATGACGCACTAGAGGCAATCGAAGAAAAACACCCTGATTGCTCACTTGTTTTCATTCATGACGGAGCACGCCCTTTCCTCAAATCAGAAACAGTTGAGCTTACATATCGCGCCGCCCTCGAATTCGGTGCTTCAGTTCCAGGTCTACAGCCCACCGAAACACAAAAAAAGATTGATGAAAACGGCTTTATCACAAAACACCTGGTGCGTTCAAGCCTCACGGCCGTTCAAACGCCACAGGTTTTCCAGTTCACACCCATTCTTGAAGCTCACCGTAAAGCAGCTGAAAGCACAAAAGTTTTCACGGACGACACCGAAATTTGGGATGAATTTGCCGCCAAACGCAAAAACGAAAACGGCGAGTCACTTTCCCGCGTAAAAGTCGTTCTCGGTGATCCAGAAAACAAAAAAATCACTTATCCAGAAGATTTAAAATCACTCTCAAACTAACATGAGTCGGATAGGATTAGGTTACGACAAGCATGTTCTCACAGAAGGCCGCAAGCTGATTTTGGGCGGGGTTGTTATTCCGTTCGAAAAGGGTGAAGCGGGTCATTCTGACGGAGACGTTCTTTTGCATGCAATCACAGACGCACTTTTGGGAGCAGCAGCTTTGGGCGACATCGGCTCATATTTTCCACCAAACGATCCTAGATGGAAAGATGCAGACTCTGCAATGCTTCTCAAAAAATGCTGGCAGGACGTAAAAAATGCCGGCTGGGCTCTCGGTAACCTGGACTGCGTTATCGCGCTGGAAAAACCAAAATTCCTTTCATTCCGAGACCAAGTGCGCGAATCAATAGCAAATATTCTTGAAGTTTCAAAAGACCAAATCTTCGTAAAAGCCAAAACTGGCGAAAAACTAGGCGACATAGGTCAGAGCCGAGCCATAGAAGTCTGGTCGGTCTGCCTGTTGGAAGCTGAAAAGTGAAAATTGAAAACGGAAAGTTGAATATTTTATTGCGAAACCTTTTTTTAGTTTTCCACTTTCCGTTTTCCGCTTACAATCCCATCTCGATTACCATTTCAACTTCACCTACGCTGCGTTTGAGACGTTTGGCGATTTCGTCAACATTCCAGCCCATTCGTTTAAGCTGAATAATGGTCTCTCGGTCTTTTGGTGAAAGGCGTGTGTTTCCGACCTCGACACTTCCCCCAGAAGAAATTGAAGCGTCCACTTCCGTTTTTGTAATCTTTTCAAGCATGTCAAATTTTTCGTTGATTTCCTGAGAAAGATTGTTCAAGCGTATTTCGGTGTTAACAATTCCCTCTTTTGCCTTTTGAACCTGCTCAGTTCGCTTTTCTGTCTCTTCAAGCAACTTCTGCAAAGAAGTAATTTGCTCAACGGCGTCGTTGATTTTACCGGAATTTTCGGTGATTTCATCGATGCGAGCCTGAATACTTGTGATTGTCGAAGGAAGATTTTCCGCCTGATTTTGGATTTTATCAAGTCTGCCCTCGACATCTTTGAGATTATCAAAAGTTTTATCGACTTCAGTAGAAATCTGCTCCAAAATTGCCTGCTTTTTATCAAGACTGTCACATCGGCCAGAAATTTTATCAAGCGATTCGTGGAAGCTTCGAACTGTGAGCTGCAAAGACTGCAAATCGGAGTTCGTAGTCTGCAACTCGCTGATTTTTTGATCCATGTTGTCACTGAGAGAAACCAAACGGTTGAAATCACGTTCAATTGAATCAATCTGGCCTTTTTCGGCTGTGAATCGTGCCAATTTTTGATCAATATCGTTGTTAATTTTCTGAATACTTGTAAACTGATTTTCAAGATCCGTGACAACGGAACGATATGTTTCGATTCGCCCAAGTTCGTTCTTGATTCCTTCAATCTGCTTTTCAAGGCTCGCCTGCAATTCATCAGCTTTCTGATAAATTTGCATTCGCGCTTCGAAGGTTTTTACCTGGCTGTCAATCTCGCTGAATCGGCTTTGCAAGGCATCGGCAGCATTATTCATCTGCATAATTGTCTCGCCCTGCTTTTCGGCAAGCTTGTCTTTCATCTGAGAAATCTGGTTCTGAATTTCACGGATTGCGTTTGCGGAATCAGTATTCTGAGAATTGATTCGCTCCTGTGTCTCAGCAAGAATCTTCTGATAAGATTTTTGCTGCTCGGCAATAAGTCTTTTTGATTCATCTTTGAAGTCTTCAAGAGAATTCTGAATCATGTCCTTCAATTGCGCGATGTTGCCAGAAATTTCTTCCTGATCAGAATTTGCAGAACGTTTGAATTCCTCAAAATCAGTACTGAATTTTGATTTAAGCTCATTTAGTGCCTGCTCAGCCGATTTGTTGATATTCTCGAATTTTGAACTGTAAAGTGCCTTCGACTGCTCAAACTGATTGTTAAGCTGAGTGCTCCAAGCCCTAAAATCCCCGACCATTGCATCGATATTCGCCTTGTTCGCTTCGCTTCGCGTGAGCAAATCCAGCTCCAAATCCTTGATTTTGGCTTCATTTGTATCCGTGAATTTGCTCAAAAGCTCATTGAGGCGTTCGCCATAAGTTTTGAGAGTTCCCTTGATGTATGAATCGGAATTCGTAGTTGCAGCATCCAAATCTGTTCGGTTTTTCTCGCGGAAATCATGCATTTTCTGCTCGACTTCGATAATCTGAGCCTGCAAATCATCGTTTGTCTTTTTAATCATTGATTCGTAGCGTTCAAGAGTTTCCCGAGTCTTTTCACTAAGATTTGAAGTATGAGCACGCAAGTCCTCGGCATATTTTACTTCCAGCTGGCGACGCTTTTCTTCTTCGTCCGACTGTAAAATCGACATCTTTGAATCGAAATTTTCTCGCCAGGAATCAATATTTGCGTCAATTTCTTCGCTTCGGCGGCGCAAGTCTTCGCCATATTTCTTTTCAAAGGCATTGAGGGCCTGGCTGACGTTTGTACTAGCCGATTCCTCAAGAACTTTGAGGGAACTTTCAAGCTCGTTCAGGCGGCCTTCGGCAATTTCTGAATCCTTTTGAATAGCATCCTGGAACTGCCCGTGACGAACAGCCTGCTCTTCTGTGAATTTTGAGAATTCATCAAGAACGCGTTTTTGAGTATTCGCAAGTTCCTGCTTAAGCTCCTGTTCAAGAGCATCAAAGTCAACACCGGTCTGCTCCAATTTGTCAAAGCGGTACTGCATTTCCTTTTGATAGGCCTCAAGCTGACGGTCAACAGCCGTGAAAAGCTCTGATTTTTTGGTATCATAAGAAGCGGCAATATTTTCAAGCATGTCCTTGAGCATTTCGTTGATAGACTTAATCTGCTGGTCAGACTGCAATTTGAAATTATTGAGCTGCTCTGTTGCCGCAGCGACAGTTCTTGTAATTGTTGCCGCAGCCTCGCTCGCACCTTCGGTTGATTCCTCAAGATTTCGCTTTACTTCGCTCAAAGTTGTCTCAACTTTTTCGTTTGCACCAGTTACGCGACTGTCTACACTACTTTCAAGGGCGGAAATTCGATTTCCAACCTCGTTCTCAAGATTCTCGACCTTGCCGATAACTTCGCTCTGCAAATTAACGACATTTTCCTGGAAACTAGAAACTTTCTCGACCACATTTTCCTGCAAAGACGAAACTTTCTCTGAGACATTTTCTTGCAGAGTATTGACTTTTGTATCAACCTGCTCTTCCAAATCAGATACAATCTGCTGAACGCCTTCCTGCATGGTAGTAACTTTTGAATCAACAGTGTTCTGCAAGTCTGTTACCTGACCTACAACATTCTGCTGAATCTCAGAGACCTTTGCATTTACGGCATCAAGAAGCTGCTGCATCTTATCATTTACGCCCTGATCAAGTCGCGAAACGTTTGAATTAACTTCTTCGTCCAAGGCAGCAACTTTTCTCGCAACTCCATCAACAATTACAGTAACTTTTGACTCGACGATATTCTGCAGGCCGCCGACTTTTTGCTGAACAATTCCCTGCAATTCATCGACTTTTGCCTTTACATCGCTTTCAAGTCCACCGACGCGTCCTTCAACAAAATCCTGCAGGGTGATGACGCGGTTGTTAACCTGGCCCTCAAGGCTTGAAACTGAATTTTCAACGCGCTGCTGCAAATCTGTGATTTTTGCAACAACTCCATCTTCAAGGTTGGTTGATTTTCCATTAACAAGGTTCTGCAGAATCTCAAGTTTTTCTGCCACGGAAGTATCAAGGCCGGAAACTTTTGTTTCAACCATTGACTGCAATTCGGAAACCTGTAGATTGACCCCGGACTCCAAATTAGAAACTTTTGAATCAACAACATTCTGCAAATCTGTGACTTTCTCAGTAACGCCATTTTCAAGGTTTGAAACGGTAGAATCAACCATTGTCTGCAAGTTATTGACTTTCTGAGTAACACCGTTTTCAAGTTCAGAAACGGTAGAGTCAACCATTGTCTGCAAATTATCAACCTTCTGAGTGACACCGTTTTCAAGTTCAGAAACAGTAGAATCAACCATTGTCTGCAAGCTGCCGACCTTTTCTGTAACACCTTCCTCAAGACCTGAAACTTTTGAATCGACCATGTTCTGCAAATCGTTGACTTTCTGAGTAACGCCGTTTTCAAGACCTGAGACGGTAGAATCGACCATTGTCTGCAAACTTCCGACCTTTTCCGTAACGCCCTCTTCAAGACCAGCAACTTTTGAATCAACCATGTTCTGCAGGTCAGTGACTTTCTGTGTTACGCCGCTTTCAAGACCTGAGACGGTAGAATCAACCATTGTCTGCAAGCTGCCGACCTTTTCTGTAACGCCCTCTTCAAGCCCTGAGACTTTTGAATCGACCATATTCTGCAAATCGTTGACTTTCTGACTAACGCCGCTTTCAAGACCGGAAACAGTAGAATCAACCATTGCCTGCAAGCCTTCGACTTTCTGAGTAACTCCATCTTCAAGGCCTGAGACTTTTGAATCGACCATGTTTTGCAAATCGCTGACTTTCTGGGTAACGCCGTTTTCAAGACCAGAAACCTTTGAGTCGACCATGTTCTGCAAATTACCGACCTTCTCTGAAACACCTTCTTCAAGGCCGGAAACTTTTGAATCAACCATATTCTGCAAATTGCCGACTTTCTCTGAAACTCCATCTTCAAGGCCAGAGACTTTCGAATCAACCATGTTCTGCAAATTGCTTACAATCTGGGTAACTCCATCTTCAAGGCCGGAAACTCTTGAATCAACAGTAGTCTGCAAATCGCTGACTTTCTGAGCAACTCCATCTTCAAGACCTGAGACTTTTGAATCAACCATCGTCTGCAAATCATTGACTTTCTGAGCAACTCCGTCTTCAAGACCAGAAACCCTTGAATCAACCATATTCTGCAAATTCGTAACCAACTGGGTGACATCGTCTTCAAGGCCTGCAACTTTTGAATCAACAGCAGACTGTAAATCATTGACTTTTTGTGCAACTCCGCCTTCAAGACCGGAAACTTTTGAATCGACCATTGTCTGCAAATCATTGACCTTCTGTGCAACCCCATCTTCAAGCCCGAAAACTTTAGAATCGACCATTGACTGCAAACCATTGATTTGTTGCGCAACTCCGTCCTCAAGCCCAAGAACTTTAGAATCAACCATTGTCTGCAAACCGTTTACGCGATTAGTTACATTGGATTCCATTTCTCCAATTTTTGAATCAACCATTGTCTGCAAATCTTTGACTTTTTGTTCAACACCGCCTTCAAGACCGGAAACTTTCTGCGTTACGCTGTCCTCAATTCCGCTGACTTTATATTCAACAACATCGTCTAAGTCCGCAACTTTATCCGAAACTTTTTGTTCCAGCTCGTTGATTTTGTTATCAACAGCACTTTCAAGAGAATAAACTTTTTCGTTTACACGGTTTTCCATGCCGTCAACTTTCGAATCAACAAGACCTTGCAAAGAATCAACCTTTTCATTGATTCCGTTAACAATTTCGTTTACTTTGCCATCAACATCATAATCAAGGCCGTTTACGCGCTCTTCAACAGCTTGAACGAGTGTGTTAACTTTTCCATCGACAGTGCCATTAAGAATTTCAATTTTGCCTTGAACAGACTGTTCGATTGACTCAATTTTCTGACCAACATCACCTTGCAAGCTCGAAACTTTTCCATTTACTTCCTGCTGAATCTGATTTACGCTCGTCTCAACAGATTCATGCAAGTCAGAAACCTTGGTTTCGACTTCATTCTGCAGATTGGTAATTTTTGAAAGAACATCTTTCTGCAAATCATTGACTTTCGACTCAACCCCCTGAGTAAGTCCATTGAATTTTGAGACAACTCCAGTCTGAAGTTCATTAAATTTGCTTTCAATTCCACCAGAAAGACTAGCAAGACGGTTTTCAACAGCCTCTGCCATGCCAGAAACCTTTTCCTCAACATCCTGCTGGCGTGTAAAAATATCGTTCGTGAAATTCGTAACACGAGTATCAACATCGCCCTGCAAGCTTGAAACTCTTCCATTAACTGAACGCTGAATTTCATTTACGCTGTTCTCGACAGAATCATGCAAATCTGAGACTTTTGTATCGACTTCGTTCTGCAAATTGGTGATTTTTGTAACCATATCCTTCTGCAAATCTGCGACACGCTCTTCCACACCCTGGGTAAGCCCTGAGAATTTTGAAACGACGTTTGATTCCAACTCGTTGAATTTGTTTTCGATTCCACCAGAGAAAGTTGCAAAACGATTTTCAACATTTTCGACCAAACCAGAGACTTTTGTCTCAACCTCGGTCTGTTTTTCATTGATTCCGCTCGTGAAATTATTTACACGATCATTTACTTCGCTTTGCATTCCGTTAATTTTTTCTTCAACACGAGACTTGAACAAATTAAGATGCTCGTCGGAAATTTGCTGATATTTTTCGTATGCAGCAGTTTCCTTTTCGTCGGCATTTGCAATTGCCTTTTGATAAAGTTTGGCGTATCGCTCCTGCAAAGTCCTGATTTGGTTGCCAAGATTTTCACGCAAGGATTCCAGCGTTTTGCCATTTCCACGAGTTTCGGCAGCAAGTTCCTTTGCTGTAGATTTTGCCACACCGAGAGTATTGTTGAGAAGCTGACGGATTTCGGCTTCTTCCTGAGTAAAATGCTGATTGAGGGCCTTTGCCTTTTCTTTAACAGATGCATCGATTTGAGCAATATCATTTTCAACATTAGCCGTAATCGCAGCAACTTTTTGATTTGTTTCCTGTTCAAAATTATTAATCCCGTTGTTAATGTTTTCTGTGAAAGCTGAGATTTTCTGGCTTGATTCCTGCTCCAATCTGTTGACATCAGTATCAAGATTTGTCGTAAGCGTTGAAATTTTTTGATTGATTCCCTGCTCAAAGCTATTGATTTCATTAGTAACGTTTTCAGAGAATTCAGAGAATTTTTGGCTCGATTCCTGTCCAAGCTTATTGACATCAGAATCAAGACTTGTCGCAAGTGTTGAAATTTTTTGGTTGATTCCCTGCTCGAATTCTGCAATTTTAGCATCGCTCGATTTCTGAGAAGCAAGAATTTGAGAATCAATTTGCCCAGAAAGATTTTGGGTTTGCTCGGCAAGCGTTTTAAGCACCGAATTTTTACGTGCCTCAGCTGCCTCAGAAAGGTGGCTGAAAGAAGCGTCCTCAAGGGTCTGTGCTCTGTTGGCTGCCTGCTGATATGCCTCACGAATAGAATTTTCAATATTTTTGAAAAGTTCCTGGCTTTTTGCCTCGGCTGCATTTACTGTATCTTCAAGAGACTTTGCCTGCTCCTTGTACTGATTCAAAAGCTCTGTTCCGATAAGTTTAAGGCTCTCGTTATTTCGTTTTTCAAAAGCAGAATTAATTTCGGGGATTTTATTTTCAATTCGGTCTACTGCCTTTTCCTGAGAGTTAAGCTTTGAATTGAGTTTTTCGATAATAGCAGATTCTTTTTTGAGCCGCGCAAGATTTTCTTCAACATTCTCGGTCATTTCCATGAGTTCAGAAAGAACCTTGCCGTAAGCGTCGATTTTTTGACCAATATTATTGACAGCTTCAAACTGCTTGTCGAATTCGGTGCTGGCATTGTCGAAATCTTTAATTTGACCATCAAGGCGTTTTACCGCAGCCACGGCCTGAGCCTGCTGGGTTTCAAGATCTGCGGAAAGAGAATTCAAACGCTGACCACGTTCCTCAAACATCCGCTCGATTTCCTTTTTTTTGTTCTCAACAAAGACACGAAGATTATCGTTAGTTGGATTACCGCCACCCAATTTTCTCATGACAAAAGAAACAGATGCAGACGCCACAATAGACAACAAGACTGCAATAGTAATAATCACTTTTTATCCCCACCCCAACTTTTTTAAAGTTAGTCGATTTATTCTAACACACTTTTTAAAAATTGACGATAGTTCGAGAATGAAATATCAGCTTCTTTGATTTTTTTACTAAAAATTCTTTTTAAAGGAGATGTAATTATGGCACTTTTCATGCCAGCATTGTTCGCACCACGAACATCAAAATGGATGCTATTTCCGACATACAAGATTTGAGACGGCTCAAGTTCCATTGCCATTGCCATAATGCCAAAAGGATATTTTGAAGGCTTTAAAGCACCTATTTCCTCTGAACCAAGAATTAAATCACAATATGGCACTAATCCCCAGATTTCACCCTTTTGATCTGGTGGGAAATCAGAAAGAAGCGCAATTTTGCAATCTTTTTCGTGAAGAGTTTTGAAAACTTCTTGAACATGCTTAAACGGCTTGATTTTTTCAAAATAAGGCTTTAAGCCATCATAAGCAATAAGTTTAATCATTGCCCTAGCTCGCAAAGAAGAGCAACCAAGCTCCTGTGCCATGAGCCGCCCTTGATATTCATAAAAATCTGGAAGAGGAGCGGTTCTGTGCATAATTCGGCGAACGCGATTATAATGAATATAAAAACGAAAATGACGAATAATATACGGAATTATCCGAACATAAAGAGAAATTGAGGGATAAAGAGTACCGTCTATATCGAATGCAACGGCTTTTATGTTTCCGTACATATTCACATTATACACAATTTCAGAGAATAAATCAAAAAAAGCTGCCCCTAAAGGCAGCTTTTTTTTAAGAAATAATCAGATTATTTACTTATTTCTTCAAGTTTGGATATCGCTCTGTAATTGATGTGTAGAAGTTGTTCCAAGCTGTGTTCTCATCAACTTTGCCGTTGAAGTAGTCAGCCATAGAAGTCTGCAATACCTCTGCCATACCCTGATCGTACATAGACATGTTGCTCTTGTTGATTGATTTAGCAGAAGCCAAGAAGAACTTCATGTGGTTCTGTCCGCCCAAGAATGGGTTCTGGTAAGAGCTGTTTGCAACTTTTGCCATTGCATCTTCGTTGTTTGTGAAGTCACCAGCCTCTTTAGCGATTTTCTCAGCAACAACACCGTCACATGTCAATGTCTTCATGATGTCGCGGATCAAGTCGATGTTGTCTGAACCAGCTGCACCACAAATCCAAGTTCCACCCCAAGAGAAGCCCTGTGGACCTTTACAGAATGCCCAGTCACCATAAGAGCCGTTTCCAGCTGCTTTTGATCCGTTTGGATTGTCGAGAGTTGCAGGAGCGAGACAGAAGTCGATGAACCAAGCTGGTCCGAAGTATCCGAATACCTTACCTGTTTTTCCAGCACCTGCGAAGCTTTCTGCTGACCAGAGGTTAGCTTTGTTGTTGTAGCCTTTGTCTGTGTACTCTTTTGTCATTTTTACCCAGCGTTTGATCTGTGGGTCAATAACGATCTTGCCTTTTTTGTCTACCCAAGCAGATTTCATGTTGTCTGAGAATACGCGGAATGCGTCATCATAACCAGAAAGCATGAAGTATCCTTTTGCTTTTGCATCAGCAGCAACTTTATCGAATTTATCCCAGTCAGAAAGTGCTTTTCCTACTTCATCTGGATCATCTGTACCGATAACATCTTTTGCGATTGAGCGACGATAGATGAATCCGCCCGGACAAGCCTGCCAAGAAACACCCTTAAGTTTGCCTTTTGAATCAGTCATGATGTCCTGTGTATATTTGTACTGTTTAGCAAGGTCAGCATCTTTAAGACCGATGTCTTTTTTAACGTCCAATGTATATGCTGTGTCAACATATTTGAGAGCGTAGTCAGCTTCTACGAGGAAGATGTCAACTTTGTCATCTGCCTTTGCTTTTTTCTGAGCCAAGAGAGCCTCGTCAAGTTTGTCCTGATAAGCTCCACCCTGGTTTGGTGTGATAACCCAGTTTACTTTTACATCAGATGGAAGTTTTGATGCATAGTAGCTGTTAAAACGGCTCTGGAATTCTTCGTTCCAACAATAGATGTTAAGAACTTTTCCCTGTTTTTTTGCAGCGAACAATGATGCTGCACATGTGATAGCCAAAGCGGCTGCCAACAATTTTTTCATTTTTGTTCCTCCTTTTTTGAACAAGAATCTACAACGTTGTAGATTATGTTTTAAAGTATATCCCACCATTTTGATTTGTCAAGTTTTTTTTTTCAATTTTTTTCGATGATTTTTACGTTTTTTTACGGCTTCTGAATCGTATACTCAGCGTCATCCATGTCGTGACAAGTTTTTACAAGCAAAAAGTTGCGGTCAAATGGCTTTGCACCGCCTCCATGTGGCTAATTTTTCTGGATGGTGTATTCAAATCTAGCGAGGCCGTCGTTTTGTGCGGATGCGAAGCGCCAGCGGGAAATTTGCTCGCGGATTTCCATTGAAACCAGAGACGGAAGAATGTCCGGGGAAATTTTTACGCTTGTGACGGGAATATTTCCGCTTGCAGAGACGGTAAATGAGACTGTGAGGCGTTTTGTGCTGTCAATCATGGCTGCGGCTTCTTTTGAAAGGATGATTTTTGGCTCTGCTGGCTCCAGAAGGATTCGCGGAGTGCCGTCCGACATTGCGATAGAAACTTTGCCGTCGGAAGATGTGCCTGTGTTTGCAGTTACATTTGAAGAAACGTCGCCTGATGTTGAAGAGAATTTATGTGCTGAAACTGCGCCGGCCAGGGCCGAAGCGGTTGAAGAGCTTGCCTTTTGATTTAACGCAGATTTTGCAGGGTTTGAAGCCGAGCTTGCGGCCGTTGATTTTTCGCTTGAAGAAGCGGCGGCACTACCAGAGAAGGCGTTTTTGCTTGAAGAGGCGGAAGATGTATTTTTCGCGACTGCGCTTGAATTTGAAGATGACGAATTTCCTTCCATATCATCAAACTGTGACCAGTCGAATTCCTTTTTGGCGGCTTTTTTTGGAGCCTGCTGCTCGGCAATGAGCTCTTCCATGCTCTTTTGAAGCTGCTGTTCAACCATTTTTGGCTGCTCGACCGGCTTGGTCTGGGCTTTTTTTGTCGGCTGAGAAACAGATTTTGCAGGCTCTGATTTCTTTGGCTCAGCTTTTTTGACATCCGGCTTTGACTCTGATTTTTTGGGAGCGGGCTTTGACTCAGCCTCTTTAGGCTCGGCCTTCTTTGCTTCTGCTTTCTTAGTTTCTGTTTTCTTTGGCTCGCTATTTGGCTTTGACTCAGCTGTCTGTGCCGTGGCTGAGGCGAGGGGGATAGGGAGCGACGGCGAAGCCGGCAAATCCTGTGAGACAGGATTTGAGCGAGTCTCGGTGAGAGCTGTGCTCGAACCGTCCCCCTTTGCCTGACTTTGCTCTGATTTTTTTGGCTGAGAAGTTGATGTTTCGGTCTTTTTTACCAGTTTTTCAGATTTTGTGGGAGCGTCGAGACGGATTTTAATTGTCTTGAAGGGCTTGGGCGCAAAAAGAATGGCACCAATATAAAAGAAGAGAAAAAGTAAAATCCATACTAGAATCGTTCCGACAAATCCTGCTATTGCCGGCTTCTGCTCGACCTTTCTCATTTGTCAGTAGTCCTAAGATTTACGCTCGCAAAGCCTTCGGTGCGGAGAACATCAAAGACTTTTACGATTGAGCCGTTGGTTACGTTTTCGTCGGCTTCAAGGGTGACCGGATATTCTTCCTTTTTTTTGCCCTCGGTGTCGAATGCGGCAAGTTTTTTGCCCAAAGTGCTGAATGAAACCTGTTCGTCATTGAACCACATTTTGCCGTTTGACTGGATTGTGATTGTGATTCCAGCTATGTCCGCGCCCTGAGCAGTTTCGCTTTCCGGCAAATTGACGTTGATTGCAGGAAGAACCGCGAAAGTGGTCGAAACCAGGAAGAAGAGAATCAGCTGAAATACGACGTCAATCATCGGCGTGAGGTCAACGGCCGTGCCACGCTTTTTTCGGTTTGATACTTTCATAGGCAGCCTACATTACACGACCTGTGAGGCGGAGAATGAGTTTTGTGACTGTGCCTTCCATTTCGGAAACGCATTTGTCGGCCTTGCGGGAAAGAGCGTTGCTGAAAATGAGCGACGGAATTGCTACGAAAAGACCGGCAGCAGTTGTCATGAGGGCTTCAGAAATTGAGCTTGCGAGAACGGCTGGATTTCCCATTGTGCCGCCTGAGCCGAGAACGCCGAAAGCCTTGATGTTGCCTGTTACGGTGCCGAAAAGTCCCAGCAAGGTTGAAATATTTGCGATTGTACTCAAAAGTGTGAGCCAGTGGTCAAACTGAGGGGCTACAGCATCGATTTCGCACTGAACGATTTCGCGCATGTCGTCTTCGGTGAGCTTGCGGCAGCCTAGAGCCTTGCGGACAACCTGTGAAAGCGGTGTGCCAGCCTGAATGCAGAATGCCTCGGCTGAAGAAAAATCTCCGCCAGCAAGAACTTCCTCAAGATTTTTGCGCAGCTCGCGGTCCTTTTTTTGGATTGAAGAGAAATAGACGAGGCGCTCGATGATGATGTAAGTCGCCAAAAGACCACAGATAAGAATTGGAATCATGAGGATTCCGCCAGATTTCAACAAATTAAGCATATTTTTCCTCTTTTAGAATTGGAATTTTACCAGCAAGACCGCGTTTCCAGACGTTGTTATGAACTCGGAATGTGCCCAGTCACGGGTTTTTCCACTGGCTAATTTTATTACATCATTAACTTCAAAAGCAAGGCTCAGAGCTGGAGCCAGACGAACGCCAGTCCATGCCGAAAGATCAGGACAAGTGTCTGCATCTTCGCCAAAAGCGACTGCCATTGAAGCACCTGCGTTCCATTTTGCGTTCAAACTCTGGTATTCTGCTGAAAATGTGAGATTCTGCTTGTCTTCGAGACTCGGAACGTCTTTCCAGAATGATTTCCACTGGATGCCAAATTTGAACGAAGAAACGTCAGCGAATAAGCCAAGATTCGTGTTAATTTCGGTACGTTCTTCAGGTGTAATTTTGTAAAGCCCGATTTGTGTAAGAGTTCCGCCCTCTTTTTGAAGTGAAAGCATGGATTTCTTGTATTTGACCTGCCAGAATCCATTTTCAAAAGCAGTTTTTCGGAATTCAAAGCCTGCTTTTGCCTCAAAAGCCGTGAGAATCGGCAGGCTCAGGTCGATTTTTGTAAAAAAATCGCTTGTTTCGCAGGGAATGGCCGGAACGGCTGCGAATTTGTATTTGTTCTCAAGATTGCGGATTTTTTCCTGATATGAATCGATTCCGCCGCGGGCTGAGATTGTGATGAACCTGTCGGCTGTGAAGGATTCTGTCTTGAAATCGAGGCGGCCCGTGCAGGCTGGCAGGACAGGCTTTGAGCCGATTGCAGTTCCCAAAATAAGGGAAGCGTCTGCCCCCAGGGAAATAAAGTCCTTTTCCCATGAGACGTCAAGCTTGAACTGACCGCGGTGTGTCCTTTCCGCGCTGGAAGATTCTTCTATTTTCATAAGGTTGTCTTTTTGAGCCAGATTGCCCTGAAAGCCGTAAAAGCCTGTGAGCATGGCCCTAAAGCCGTCGCCGCTAGTCCAGCCGAAGCCCAGATATGGATTCACGTCAACGATTTTTGTGCTGTCCAGGTAATTTTCGTAGGTTATGCTGTCCTGCATGACTTCGCCGTAGCGGTTGAACCATGCTCCGTTTGCCCCGTAAGAAATGAGGAAGCCGTTTGAAGTTTCCCAGTCTGAGCCGGCATCTGCGAAAATCGTGTGCTTTACCATGTCGGAGAACGAATCTGATTTGAGCTGGAGTCCATCATCGCTCATTTTGTACTCGCCTTCAACGTGGTGAGTTCCGCGCTCGCCGAAGAGGGATTTTTTGCCCTTTACGGAAGTCTCGCGGGCAAAATAGCCTTGGTCAGCCTTTTTGCGGGCAAAGCCTTCCGAACCTTCGTGATTAAAATCAATTTCAAATGGAGAATTGCCCGAAGCCCGGTAGATTGAAAAATCGCCCTTAAAATAGAAGGGATAGCCGGCTCCAAGCTCGCCCTGAGCATAAATGTCCTTTGCCTGTGCTTCCTGGCGGTTGTGGTTTTCCGGCAGATTTTTGGGAATCTTAACTCCTTCCATCTCAGGCAACTGGACTTCCGGTGCAGAATTTTCTGGCAGAATCTTTGTGTAATCAGGAACAGAGTCCTTGCCGGCAGTAAAAGTCTTGCCGTTTACGACGGTTGTTACATCGGGAAGCTCGATTTCTTCCTCGATGATTTCATTTGAAGCCGTATTTTTTGACTGTGCAGAAAGCGCAAAGGCCGCCGCAAAGAAAATTGTATTCAGTAATATTTTTTTCATTATTAAAGTCCTCCCGCAATTTTTTCAGCATCAAGCGTGTATTTATTTTGTGGGTAAAGTTTTTTCATTTCCTTGAAAGTCGCTTTTTCGTCAGCGTAAAGCCCGGCTGCATCAAAAGATTCAACCGCACCGTAAAAACTTCTCGCTGCGTTTTCGTCATTTCCGGCCTGGCGGGAGAATTTTGCCGCCTCAAGATAGGTTTCAGCGGATTTTTTGTTCTCCCCTTTGAGCCTGTAGGCATCAGCAAGGAAAATCGCGTTCTTCATGCTGTTCTCGCTTTTTGAAGGATCATTCTTTGTTTTTGCAAGCGATTTTTCGGCAAGTTTAACCTTGTCTTCTATAGAAACAGCGCTACCCGCTCCAAGTTTCTTTAATTCGGTGACTTTTTTGCCAATTCCGTCGTTCAGAGCCTGTGAGCCGTATTCATCAATCATTTTATTCGCCATGTCGAGGGCAGAAACGTAATCCCCGGTCTTCTGGAACAATTCGATGAGATTTTTTTCTGAGCCGTAACGGTATGAAGTTTCGGCTTTTGAATCGGTGATTTGCTGATAACGAAGAATTGCCTTAACGTCGTTGCCGGATTTTGCAAGCGAGTCTGCGGAGAAATAAATTGCCGCATAACTGAAACGCCCGCTCGGCCAGTTTTTGCTGTAGAATTCGAAAAGTCGGGCCGAATTTGAATAATCTTCGGCAGAATATGCGATTTCAGCACGTCGGTAAGCAGATTCCTCGGCAATCAAAGCAGCTTCTTTTTCTTTGAGGGAAGAAAGTTCTGCAAAATATTTGTCCGCCTGTGATGAATTGCCTTTTTGGACTAGAATTTCCGCGCTTCGATATTTACATTCCCAGCCGAATTCTGATTTTTTGGCAATGTGTGGTGAAAGAAGAGCGAGCGCGTCATCAAATTTTTTGCCTTCTGAAAGAATTCCTGCGGCAAGTATAATTGATTCCTGCCTGTTCTTTTCGTTTGCAGCCGTTCTGATTGCTTTTTGTGAGGCAGAAATTGCTTCGGTTTCATTTTTTGAGAAAGCAGCAGCGCGTGCAACAGTCATGTGAGCCGACCAGACAAAGGTGTGAGTTGGATTTTCTTCTATAAAATGATTGAGCCCAGCGACAGATTTTTGATATTCGCCAAGCTGATACAAAGCGTAACCGTGATAGAACTGTGCATAGGCAACGTAATCTTTGTCCAGCGTTTTTGATGAAAGAACCTTTTCAAAAGAAGACTCAGCCTCGTGCCAGTTATGCTGATTGAATGAAGCGAGCGCGCTCAGATAAACTGCCTCATCGCCCTTTGCCTTTGAAGCCTGCTGCTTGGTCGAAACGTAGTGGCCTGCAATCAAAAGCGTGCGTGAATAATCAAGTCGTCCGTCATTGTCTAGCTGATTTTTTTCGCCCAGAGAATAGAAAATCACGTCCGCATCGTGGTATTTTCCCTGCTTGGCGAGTGATTTTGCGTACAAGTTCAGGAGTGATTTGTCTTCGATTTTATTGTCTTTTTTGTAGTTTTCGATTACGGCAGAAGCTTTTGCAACTTCGCCAGTCTCGTATTTTGCAAGGGCGACCCAATAAACGGCATTTTTTTCGACTTCGGGATTGCTTGATTTGAGACATTTTGAAGCATAAGTTTCGCAATCCTTCCAGTTTTTGATGTAACCGTTGAATCGGGCAATTGAAAGAAGAATAGTTTCGTTTTTGGAGCCGGATTTTGTGAGAGCGGCTTCGGCAAGAATCGCAACAGCCTGTTTTGCTCCAGCGTCTTTGTCTGCATTCGTGATGTAAGCGATTTCTGCACGGTAAACGGCCGCAATTTCTTTTTGTGAAGAAGATGCGCTTTTCTGTGCATCCTTAAAATATTCGAGCGATTTTTTGTAATCTTTGGCGTTAAAAGCATCCACCGCAAGCCTTGTCCAGAATTCTGAAAGCAAGTCCGGGTATTCACTAAGACGGTATTCAGCACGGGAAAGCACTTCGCCCGCCTCAGAACCGACTTCCGCACGGTGAGCCGTAGAAACAGCGTAGGCCTTTTGCATGGCACTTGCGGCCAGGACAGCCGGCGCATTTTTGATTACACGGCAATATTCGTCATAAGAGGCTTTGTACTGGGCCAGAGTTTCGTGAGCCTCGCCTTTCAGAATCAGCAGGGAAAATCTGGTTTCGTCGTCAAATTTGGCATTTTCGAGTGATGCTACAAGTTTTACGCATTTCTGGGCATTTTTTGAATCGCCCACATAATTGTAGCTTTGAGCCAGCGCGATTGCAGAATCTTTGTAATCCTCGATGAAGTATTTTCCGCCATTTGAAATCACATATTCGTAAAGTGGAATCGCATTTTTGTAGTCTTTTAATTCGATGTAGGATTTTCCGCCGTGAAGCATGGAAAGGGCAAAATAATCGAGGGAAGATTCGGCCGTTTTTGGGCTTGCCTTTTCAAGTTCCCTAAAAATCGCAGCGGATGAAAAAAAGCAGCTCTGTGCGCTGGAAAACTGTCTCTGGACGAAATATCCCCTGCCCAGCCAGTAAAATTTTGCGGAATTAAGCTGAATTGACTCAGGATTGATTGATTCGCCATTCAACTGATATTTTTGAAGAATCGCAATTGAATCTTCGGTTCGGCCCATTTTGAAAAGACTTTCTCCCTCGTAGACCGCAGCCCGAAAAGCGGACAAAGAATCTTTTTCGCGGCGAAGAATTTCTTCGGCATATCGGACAACGCCAGGATAAAATCCAGCCTTGTAACTGTCTTTCATAAGAGCAGAAAGATTTTTGTTCTCAGAAAAGACAAATTCAGAAAAAAAACTAAGAATCAAAAAAAATATTGAGAATTTTAAAAGCCTTTTATTCATAAGCAGCAATTATAGTGGAGAAAAGCGGTCAGAAGAAAGCACCCTCGTTAAATGAACAAAGCAATTTGGATATTTTTTTGTGAACTGAGCGAGTGTCATTTCCTTTCCGTTCTCAAAGACAGTACAGCCGAACTGACCGTTTTTATCAAAATATGGGAAAATAGCCGCAGACGAATCAAAAACTTTGAACTCAGGGCTTCCGTCGCTAGGCTTTACGCTTCGGCGGATTGCGGCAAGATAAAAATAAGTCGGCTCACTCACTCCAAGAACATACAAAAGCGGTTTGAGATATTTGATTTCGTAGCCTGAGTTTTTAATGTAGCCCGCAACAGACGTAATCCCTTTTGCAGAAACTTCCGCACTGAAAGGCTCGATGTTCACATCAACGCCAGTCTGTTCGTAAAGATAATTTCTTCGGGTTTTGATTGAAACACTTGCGGCAGCCAAATTACGGGTCCAGTCAAGGGAATGGAAAAGACTTTCGTTCTGCCCTTTGATTCCTGCAACTCCAAGCGGACTCACAGAAGTCGTTGGTCGCAAAAGTGGCGCAACATAAGTGTAAGTGCCAGAAACAGGAACGACAGTTCCATCGACAATCCATTTTGTAAAGCCAGAATGACTCATCGTAAGAACATCGTTTTTGACATCATCTGAATCAACTTCGCGAGGCTTACCAGAAAGTTTTCCGCCAATGTAGACAGGCTTTCCGTTCTCATCATAACAGCCGTCTTTCACAGGCTTTATTCTTTCAAGATTATGTCTGATTCCACTTACCATAACAAGATTTCCATGGTACTGCTCAGGATGAATGTCAGCATAATTCCACGGAAGAGTTTTTTCAGTTAAAGCATAAACAGAAGCGAAAGAAGCCGTATAAAAATAATCAAATGAGACACCAATCGGCACTCCGCGAGCTGCAAAACATCCCTGAATCACATAATCGGCAAGGGTCTTGTTTCCGCCCGGATAAAATTGAATATAAACATCGCTGTCTGCGGCAAAATAATATCGGATTCGGATTGGCTTTCCAGTGATTGAATCTTTCATCAAAATCCAGCTTCCTGGAGCATCCGGCGGATATTCGTTCACTGTCTTTTTTTGAATTCCGTCCTGCGTATATAAATCCACAGAAATTATCGTCTCTGGCGCGACTATAATAGAAAAAATTTCTGGAGTTTCTTCAAGCCGAACCTGAAAAATCTGACCAATTGCATTCGAACGAAGCTCCGTGTGATTCAAACGGACAGATTCAAGAGGCTGCTCAAACCAATTCTCCGCAACAGCTTTTCTAATCACAGAAGAATCAGGAATACGAAATTTGTTATTCTCAGCCGAAAGTGGCAAAAGTGCAAAAGCAAGGAATGAAATCAAAAAAAGACAAAAGCGTTTCATGCAAGTCTCCAAAATAAATTTTCTCTTTTTATTTTCGGAAAAAAAATTGGGGAAAGTTAGAATAAAACTACCTACCCGCAACGCCTGCTTTCATCATCTCCAGTTCACCTGCATACATTTCGATTCCGCTTTTCCAGAAATCTTTTTTTGTGATGTCGAAGCCGGCTTTTTTGCACAAATCTTCGCAGCTCATGCTTCCTGTGTTTGAGAGAAGTTCTGCGTAGGTTTTGGCGAAGGCGGCTCCTTCTTTCTGGTAGCGGGCGTACAATCCGGCGGCGAAAAGCTGGCCGAATGCGTACGGGAAGTTGTAGAAATCCAGTCCTGTTGAATAATAATGTGATTTTACAGCCCACATGTATTCGTGACGTTCTGTGTTCAGGCCGTTTCCGTATGATTTTTCCTGAGCTTCGCGCATGAGACGGCAGAAATCGTCTGCATTAAGTTCGCCATTCTTTCGCTCTTCAAAAACACTGCGCTCAAAATAGAAGCGGCACAAAATATCGACCAGAACCTGACTCACATCCTGCAAATCCAAATCCAGAATCTGAATCTTTTCGGCATCGGCGCATTTTGAAATCATGTCCTGCTTGACGATTGTTTCTGCAAAGGTTGATGCTGTTTCGGCGAGCGTCATCGGATATGAGAAAAATGCCGACGGTTTTCCTTTCATGCAAGAAAAATGATATGCGTGACCAAGCTCATGTGCCAGCGTGATGATGTCGCTGAATGCGCCTGTGAAGTTTGTCATGATTCGGCTCTGGTGTCCGAGCGCAAAATCTTCGTCGTAAGCTCCGCCAACTTTTCCGGCTCTGACTTCGGCATCAATCCAGTTTTCAGCGAACGCTTTTTTGGCAAACTCGCCCATTTCTGCACTGAAAGAAGAATATCGTTCGATGATGTAATCGCGGGCCTCGTCGAAAGTCCATTCTTTTGAAAGAAGTGAATCTCCTGATTTTTCGGAATCTTTTGAAAGCGGGGCAAAAAGGTCGTAAAACGCAAGTCCTTTTTTGTCCTGTGAGACTGTGCCGCCGTTTTTGTGAAGGAAATCTGCTTTGAGATTGAAATATTCTCGCCAGAGCGGAAGGCTTTCTTCGATTGCTCCAATCAGCGCGTCCAAAGTTTTTTGAGAAAGGCGTGCAGAGGCAAGAGAGCGGTCGAGCGGATTCTGCCATTTTCGGTGGCGGTTTAGCGTGAGCGTTTCGCCTTTGAGATTGTTCAGGCAGGCCGCAAATGCGATTTCATTCTGTTTAAGAAGTGAAATTTCTTTTTCATACGAAGATTTTCGTGTTTTCGGGTCTGCTGAGTAGGCATCATTTCGTAGTTCGTTGAAAGTTTTGCCTGTTTCGGTATCTTTGAGATTTGAAATCAACTGCTCGTGAAGCCTGTCCCATGCGTCTCCGCCAGTCTGCTGAAGTTCGCCCGCAAGTTTTTCTTCGAGAGCTGACATCTGGTGCTTTGTTTCTTCGAGAGTTTCGTTCAAAATGTAGCGGTATTCCTCAAATTCCGGGAATCGCTTGTAAAAATCTTCGAGACGGCCAGAATTTGCGAGCAAAACTGACTTGAAAGACAAATCAAGCTGCTTGTAACGGAGCGTGAGATTGTCAATCTGAGTGATATTGTTGAGAAAGTCAGTATTTGTGGTATCAACTGAATAAATTATGTAAGCGTAGGCATTGAGACTTCCGCAAAGAGCCGAAACTTTTTCGTCCGCTTCCAGAAATCCTTTGAGCCATGTCGGAAAGTCAAAATTCTCGCTGGCATTTTTGATGAAATTGCTTGCAGATTCGAGAAGGCTCTCAAGATTTTCCATGCCAGAAGTGAATTCTGCCAAAGCATTTTGGTATTCAGCAGACTTTATAGAAGGAAAGATAGAATCCAAGTTCCATCGTGGGATTGTGTCTGTGTTTGTCATAGTGGTATTTTATCACAAATTATTCTAAGAATTCATAATCTTTCAACAGATTTGTTATATTTTTCAAAAGTTTTTGGCTGAATTCTTCATTGCGTTTTTTTGTGATAAAATCTTTGTTTATTTTGACTTCTGTTGATTCAATGAAGAAAAGATACGCTGGAACAGAAAGCTCTTTTGAAAATGTCTCAATCATCTCAACGGAAGGAAATTTTTTGCCAGTTTCAATTTCGCTCAAATAATTCGTGGCGATATTACATTTTTCGGCGAGTTGTTGCTGACTGAAATGTGAATTTTTTCTGTAAAACTTTAAATTATTTATAAATACATTCCTCAACGACATGTTTCTAATGCTATCGGCTTGTTTTTATAATTGACACAAGCCTTTAGTGATATTAGAATAATTATCTAGCTATTAGCTTTAAATTTCAAAAATCATTGTCGGCGGACAGAAAACGCAAAGGAGTCTTTATGGGACAGGTTGAAAACAGTCTTTTCGGAAAACCACATTACAAACAGTGCAAAAATTGTGGTTGTGAATTCAGAGTTGGAAAAGGAATTAATTCCAAAGGCAAAAAATTAACGAAAGTTGGACTTGTATTTGCGATTTGTACGCTTGGTACCTCTCTTATAAATCCGATGTTTTCTTGCCAGAAATATTGCTCACGAGAATGTTGGCGAGCTGATACTGGAAATAACTAAATCAAATCCTGCCCTTCTTCATTTTCGAAAAAGGGCATTTTTTTTGGAGTTTTTGTTGAAATACTTTTTTGTTTTTTGTAGTATGCTTTTTGCTTCATCACTTTTTGGTGATTCTTGGATTTTTGATAGATACGGAGAAAAAGGAAAAAACACACCAGATTTTTTTGTTGTTTTTTCAAATACAAAAGAAGCAGAATCTTGGATCTCAGAATCAAATTTGACACTTTCTGATTTACGAGAACTTGAGCCTTTACTTGGATATCTTCAAAATGATATGGGCCGAATCGTAAAATCAGGTTATGTTATGATTTTCTGCATTGAATCAATATCCTATGGAGATGAAAATTTTTATCCAAGCGATTATTATGTGATACCCTAGATTTTGTTTGTCATAAAACGCTCCTAAGTTCCGAAATCTTTTCGCTTGTGGTTGCCCAGCTTGTCGCAAAGCGCACGACCGTGTGATTTTCATCATATTTTTCCCAGAAAGAGAATTTTACGCTTTTCTGCAGCTCCTGCATTTTTGAGTTTTCAAGAATCACGAACTGCTGGTTTGTCGGCGAGTCGATGAAGAATTTGTAGCCTTTTTCGGTAAAAACTGATTTGAGTTCTTCTGCCCGATCAATTGCGTTTTTGCTGATTTTGAAATAAAGGTCATCGGTGAAGAGTGTGTCGAACTGAACTCCGAGAAGCCGCCCCTTTGCAAGAAGTGCGCCGTGTTTTTTAACAAGATGGTCGAAGTGGGCCGGCATATTTTTCTTTGTAAAAACAACGGCCTCACCGCAAAGCGCGCCGACCTTTGTTCCGCCGATATAAAAAACATCGCACAAGCGGGCGACATCCTGCAAAGTCACATCTGTCTGCCTGCTTGCCAGACCGTAGCCGAGCCTTGCTCCGTCCATAAAAAGCGGAATTTTGTGCTTATGGCAGACTTCGCTGATTTGAGTAAGCACTTCTTTTGAATAAAGAGTGCCATATTCGGTTGGGTGGGAAATGTAGCAAAGTCCTGGAAAAACCATGTGCTCATGATTTCCGTCTGCATAAAAATCTTTGATAAAAGAATCAAGCTCGTTTGCATCCATTTTGCCGTTATGTGCAGGAATTGTAAGGACTTTTCGGCCTGTGTATTCGATTGCGCCGGCTTCGTGAACGCTGACATGGCCTGTTTGAGCCGAAACTACGCCTTCGTATTGGGCAAGCATCGTGTCGATTACAATCTGATTTGTCTGAGTGCCGCCTGTGAGAAAAAAGACCTGAGCTTCTGGCAAACCGCAGGCGACGGCGATTTTTTCTTTTGCGTGCTCTGTGTATTTATCGCTTCCGTAGCCAGAAAGACTTTCCATATTTGATTTTGCCAGTGCTTCCAGAATAAGCGGGTGAGCACCTTCAATATAATCACTTTCAAAAGAAATCATAAAAAACTCCGAAGATTAGAAGAAAATAAGTCCTAGGATTCCGAGCGGAATCAAGTAGCAGGCGAACCATTCCAATTTGCCTTTGCGAATCAATTTCATCAAAATCGAAAGCGAGAGGTAGCCCCATGCGAATGCCGCAAGACAGCCGCAGAAGACCGGGAGAACACCAATCTGACTTCCGACTTCACCCAAATCTTTTGCTTCAAGCACGAATGCGCCCAAAATTGCCGGAATCGAGACGATAAATGAGAATTCACCGGCTGCGGCACGATTTACACCTGCAAGCTGAGCACCCGCAATCGTAGAACCTGAGCGGCTGACACCAGGCAAAGTGCCGACTCCCTGCATAAAACCGATAAAAAGTGAGTGAAGAATTGAAATGCCTTTCGATTCAGACTCTACCTTGCTTACAGAAGCGTGCTTTTTCTCCCACACCGAGCTGAAAATCAAAAGACAAGCCGTGAACAAGAATCCTGCGCAAGTGACTTTAATTGGCATTTCTGGAATCAGCTTGCTTGTGACAACGCCAATCGCGCCAGTTACGACAGTCGCAACAATCACAGCGAGAATTGTCTTTCGTCCAAGCTCGTCCGTGCCTGTGAGAAGATCTGTTTCCTCCTGCTTTCCACTTTCAACTTTCAATTTTCCGTTTTCCGTTTTCCGTTTTCCACTCACAAAAATCCAGCGGAAAAGAATCACGAAAAGCCGGGCGATTTTCTTCCTGAAATACAAAACAACTGCCGCGAGTGTGGCCAAATGCAACATGACATCGAACAAAAGCGGAACTTCGCTCAAACCGAAAAGCTCCTGAGCAACTTTTAGATGACCGCTTGAAGAAATCGGCAAAAATTCCGCGATTCCCTGCAAAACACCAAGAATAATTGACTGAAAAATAGACATAAAAATCTCCTGTAAAAAAATTAAAGGGACGAGCAAAGTCCCGAAAAATTGCTAACTGTTAATTCCCTGAAACCAGTTCGCGAACAAATCCGGCCAAACCGAACATTCTTTTTCGATGTTCAATCCGTCTGGCTCCGACGATTCTTCTGTGGCGAGCGAAAGTGCGTGCTTTCCACGGTTGAACAAATGATATTCGCAATCAATCCCGGCCTCGTAAAGCGCATCTGCGAGCAAAAGCGTATTTTTGGCTGGAACGGCTTCGTCCTGGAGCGTGTGCCAGATGAAGGTGGGCGGGAAATCTTTCGTGATATTCTTTTCGATTGAGACGACTTCGCTCATACTGGCTTTTTTGAGTGATTTGCAGATTTTCTGTGCGTCTTCGCTTGAAATTGAGCCAATTACATTTTTGATTGAACCTTCGTGCCAGTATTTTTCATTTGATGTGATTACTGGATAGCACAGGCAAAGTGCGTTCGGGCGAATCTGTTCGGCACAATGAGGAACATAATCTTTTAAAAACTCCGAATTCCAGAATGCGCCAAGACTTGCCGCCAGGTGTCCGCCAGCTGAAAATCCTGCGATGACGATTTTGTCTGGATCAACATTCCATTCTTCTGCATGCGAGCGAACTAGGGCAACGGCATTTGCCAAATCAACGAGTGCGTCCGGGAATTTCATGGGTGCGATAGAATAAAAAAGTGTTGCAGCGTGGAAGCCGAGCGAGTTTAGTTTGATTGCAACAGGCTCTCTTTCGCGCCGTCCGATATGTTCATAAGCTCCGCCCGGAATCACAATCACGAACGGGCGTTTTCGATTTGCATTGAATTCAAATGTTTCGTGGATGTATGTCTTTAGAAAAACATCTTTTTTGCCAAGCGAAAATGTTTCGTAAATCATGGATTTATTATAAAATATTGGGGCGTTGAAAATCAACTTAGGTTCATGCGAATCTTGATTAAGAGTTTCTAAGATTTAAAAAAGAAAACCCCCGCTTAAAGGAGGAGAAAAGGCGGGGGTTTTGGTGACAAACTTCCAACGGAAGCGTCTGTTTCTTGCTGCTGATAGTATAATAGACTTTTTAGAGATTTTAATCAATACTTTTTGATTGAAAATCATTGAAAATTTTGCATTTATTTGCGAAAATCTTTGAAAATCTCGCAAAATGTGACATAAAGGAGCGTAAAATGAAGAAAATTGGAATTATTGGGGCGATGGAAGTAGAAGTTGACTTCCTCCGCAAGCTCATGGGAAGCGATTTTAAGAAGACAGAAAGCGGCTCTCTCGTATTCAATGAAGGAAAAATCCACGGAGTCGATGTAGTTCTCGTCCGTTCTGGAATCGGCAAGGTCAATGCGGCTTTGTGTGCGCAGCGGCTTGCCCTTCAGTTTGGATGCACGAATGTGATTAACACGGGAATTGCTGGAGCAATGGCTCATGGTCTTGGAGTCATGGATTTCGTTGTTTCAACTGATGCCGTATATCACGACATGAATGCGACAGGTTTCGGCTACAAACTGGGCCAGGTTCCTCAGATGCCGGTTTTCTCTTTTGAAGCTGACAAGACTATGATTGAGACTGCTAAAAAGGCTTTTGAATCTTCCGAGCTTTCAAAAGGTCATAAACTGATTGCAGGAAGAATTGCGACCGGCGACCAGTTCATCAGCGAAAAGGAAGTAAAATCACGGATTGCGCAAGAATTTGAGCCTGCCTGCGTCGAAATGGAAGGCGCTGCAATCGCACATGCCTGCTACCTCAACAAAGTTCCTTTCGTAATTTTAAGATGTATGAGCGACGAGGCTGACGAATTGAGCAACAACGGCTACCAATTCAACGAGCCGGTTGCCGCAGAGATGAGTGCCCGCGTTGTAGAAAAAATGATTCAGTTGATATAAAATCAAAAAAGATTTTTTTTAGGAGAACCGTCACTTTTATGGAAGTTATTCAGAGTTTTACAATTGACCATACACATTTGAAGCCGGGAATTTACATTTCCCGCGAAGACAAAGGATTTACTACTTACGATTTGAGAATCACTGAGCCAAACAAGGAGCCTGCTGTCGCTCCTTCGGCAATTCACAGCCTTGAACATCTTATGGCAACCTGGTTCCGCAATTCAGAAGTAAAGGACGATGTTGTTTATGTTGGACCGATGGGCTGTCTCACAGGAATGTACATCATCATGACTGGGAAATATTCTGTTGAGGACATGCGACAGCTCACAATCCGCTGCCTTGAATGGATTATCACTCAAAAAGAAGTGCCTGCGACACGTCCGGAAGCTTGCGGAAACTATCTTCTCCACGATCTTCCGATGTGTATCTGGGAAAGCAAAAGATATCTTGACCGTCTCAAAAATGATTTCCATTGCGAGTACACAAAACTTAAAGTTACTCTTGATGACGGAAAAGTTTTTGCTGACGCATAATGGTCATCGCTAAGGGGATGTCTAATAAGTATATGTCATTGCCGTGCTCGACACGGCAATCTATTGCAAAATTTTCGGGTCAAGCCCGAAAATGACAGTTTTTGAACTTTTTGGACGCCCCCTTAGCGGAACGGAGCTTCTCAATAAATGAACATCTTTGCGAAATTTAAAGAAACTGCTTTTTCCGTCCTTCCTGTAATGGTTGTCGTGCTTCTTCTGGGGCTTACGATTTCCCCTCTTCATTTTGGTACGATGACGCGTTTCGTGCTGGGCGGAATCCTCGTTATTTTTGGACTCACTCTCTTTTTGCTCGGCGTTGATATTGGAATCCTGCCGATTGGTGAGCGCAGCGGTGCTGCTCTCACTGCCAGACGAAGCCTCAAACTTTTGCTCGCGGCGGCTTTCCTGATTGGTTTTATCGTCACAGTTGCAGAGCCGGACGTTCAGGTGCTTGCCGACCAGGTGCGCGGAATTGCTCCGAGCGTGAGCAAGTGGGGGCTGATTCTGATGATTGCCGTGGGCGTGGGGCTTTTCGTCGCCCTCGGCATTTTGCGCACTGTGCTTTCGCTCCCGCTCAATATTCTGCTTACTGTCTCATACATCGGTGTCTTTGCGCTTGCTTTTTGTGCGCCCGCGACTTTTCAGGGTGTCGCATTTGATTCGGGCGGAGCGACAACAGGACCAATGACAGTGCCTTTTATCATGGCTTTGGGCGTTGGCGTGGCTGCGGTTCGTTCAAAAACTGGCAAAAATGGCAAAATCGCTTCTTCGGCCGAGGATTCTTTTGGTCTTACGGGAATTGCTTCAATCGGGCCGGTGCTTGCGGTCATTGTTTATGGAATTATCCTTCATACCGAGCCTGCTGCGGCTTCTGCTTCAGAATCTGTTGGCGGGCACGGTCTTAACGGGCATGGAATTTTCGTCTTTCTGAATCTTCTTCCGTCGATTTTCAAGGAAGTTTTGGCAGCGCTTGCACCTTTGGCGGCGATGGCTGTGATTTTTCAGATTTTCCTGCTCAAAATGCCGCCGATGCAGGTCGTGCGAATGGTTCGCGGCTTTGTCCTGAGCTTTGTGGGGCTTGTTTTGTTCCTTTGCGGTGCGCACGGCGGTTTTATGCCGGCAGGCGAGGCTCTGGGCAAGGTGCTTGGGGCGGCGAGTTTGCAAGGCACTTCCTGGACAGCACTTTTGGTTGCTGTTGGAGTGATTTTCGGGGCGATTGTTGTTTGTGCGGAACCAGCCGTCTGGGTTCTTACAGATCAGGTTGAATCGATTTCGGGCGGTACAATCAAGCGTCGTGTTATGCTCGGAGCTTTGAGCGCAGGAGTTGCCCTTTCAATCGGAATCTCAATGCTTCGCGTTCTTTTCGGCTTTTCTCTCTGGTATATCCTGATTCCGGGTTACGCACTGGCACTCATTCTGTCTTTTATTTCCCCAAAATTGTTCACGGCAATTGCCTTTGACTCTGGCGGAGTTGCTTCGGGGCCAATGACAAGCACTTTTATCCTTTCTTTTACACTGGGAGCTTCTCAGGCTAGCGGTGGAAATCCAGCAGTTGATGCTTTCGGAGTGATTGCGCTTGTTGCCATGACTCCGCTGATTGCGATTCAAGTTTTGGGAATTCTTTTCAAAATCAAGTCAAATCGTGCAGAAAAAGCAAAAATCGAATCTGATCTGCGTGATGCGGCTTCAAAATACGACCCGGAGGCCAAAGAATGAGCAAATTTTCATTGATAATCAGCATAGTTCCACACGACAAGGGCGAAAAACTCACAAAAGCGGCCGTCGATGCAGGTTGTGGCGGCGGTTCCGTAATGATGGGGCGTGCTCTTGCAAAGTCAAATTTCGGCGCGATTCTTGGAACCGGCGAGACCACAAAAGATTTGATTTTCATGGTCGTTGAGGGGCAAAAAAAATCTGCAATCATGAATGCGATTTACGAGTCCACACAAAATGAAAAAACAAATTTCGGCGAGATTTTTACGCTGGATGTCGATTCACTTTTAAAAGCCGGGGCAAATTCCGAAGGAGAAGAAAAAATGAGCGAAAACGAAAACAAAGAAACCTCCCGCGACATGATTACCGTAATCGTGAACAAAGGCTACGCTGATGACGTGATGTTCGCGGCCCGAAAAGCAGGCGCGACTGGCGGTACTGTCATCAACGCACGTGGAACAGCCCGCGAGGACGACGCAAAATTCTTCGGCGTTCACATCGTCCCGGAAAAGGACATGCTCGTGATTGTAGTCGAGCACGACAAAAAAGAAGCCGTTCTGAGCGCAATCAAGGAAGTAAAATGCCTCAAAGAACCAGGCATGGGAATTGCGTTCACGTCCGCGGTCAGCGACTTCACGCTCCTTGGAAGAAAATAAAAGGACAAATGGCGAGTTTTGAGATTTACTGGCTGTGTCAAAAAACGGCTCCCAGTCGTGATAACGGCTTATCGAAACCGCAGGCTAGCCTGCTACACGTGGTTTGTGCTTGTAACTATATACGTTTGCCGCTCACGCGGCAGCACAAACCAAGTGTTTTCGTAAGCCGTTTCACTCCCTCGCGCCGCTTTTTGAAATATCCGACGAGTTCTAAACTCACCATTTGGCCTAAAAATATTCAAAGTCAGTCAACGAAATTTTCACGATGACAGAAATATCCAAAAATGGCCAACGTGATGGTCACGATGTCTGGAATATCCAAAAACGACAAACGTGATGATCACGATTGCCGAAAATATTCAAATTCGGCCAACGTGATGGCCACGATTGCTGAAAATATTCAAATTCGGCTAACGTGATGGCCACGATTGCCGAAAATATGCAAATTCGGCCAACGTGATGGCCACGATTTCCGAAAATATGCAAATTCGGCCAACGAAATTTTCAGTGGCAGGCTTTTTTTCTTTCTGCTATAATTTCCGCGTGTCAACCAAAGAAAACGTACTTAACGCATTAAGCTCTCTTCCAGACGACAAGTTTCTTTCCGGCGAGGAACTTGCATCTTCTTGCTCAGTTTCGCGCACGGCGATATGGAAGGCAATCAAATCACTTGAAGATGACGGCTACAAAATCGAGGCTGTCACAAACCGTGGCTACAAGATTCTTTCGGCCCCGGACAAGCTTTCTTCTGCAACAATCGAAAACTATCTTTCTGAGAACGGTGTTTCGGGCATTCATGCACATATTTTTTCTGAAATCGATTCAACGAACTCCGAGGCCAAGCGGCGAGCCGTGGAAGCGGGAGCTTTTCGTACTGCGGAAGGAAATCTCACGCAAAAAGGGCAGGATTCCCATCTTTCGCTTTTTGCGGCGGAAACTCAGACAGGCGGAAAGGGGCGCTTGGGGCGTACTTTTGTATCTCCCAAGGACTGCGGCGTTTACTTTTCCCTTTTGTATTCTCCGCGTGGCGGCGTAAAAAATCCTGCCCTCTACACGGCGGCGACGGCTGTTTCGGTAAGCCGTGCGGTTCTTAAGCTTTATGGCGAGCAATCTTCAATAAAGTGGGTGAACGACATCTTTTTGGCTGGCAAAAAAATCTGCGGCATCTTGGTTGAAGGTATCGCGAACTTTGAGACAGGCTGCATTGACGCGGCTGTCGTTGGAATCGGCATCAATATCCGTAAAAATCCAGCTCTGGAAGGTGAAATCACAAAAATCGTTGGAAGCATAGAGGAAGCCAAATCATCGAAAAGCGAAGAAATGCCAAACCTTTCAAAGAATATTCTGATTGGTGAAGTCGTGCGGAATCTGATTGAGCTTTATCAAGCGTTTGAAAATGAAGACGAGAAAACAAAATCACAAATGATTTCTGAATATCGCTCGCTTTCCATGCTCACAGGGCAAACTGTAACGGTCAATCCTGTGGCAGGAGGGATTGGCAAATCTTACAAAGCGCAAGTCAAAGACATTGACGAAGAAATGCGCCTTGTTGTTCAAACCGAAAATGGCGAAATCCGCCGACTGAATTCCGGCGAAGTGAGCCTTCACAGCTACGATTTTATTTAGACATGTGAGGAAACTGTGCTTGCCTGTGCTTGCACATCAACTAACAGTTTCCGAACATGTCTGATTACTTTCCGAGGGCAGCTGAGCGGTCGTTTGCGGCTGTTACGGCTTCGATTACGGCATTACGGAAATTGTTCCTTTCAAGGGCGGCAACGCCTTCGATTGTCGTGCCTGCTGGAGAGCAAACCATATCTTTGAGCACGGCAGGGTGGGTTCCGCTCTGCAAGACCATTCCGGCTGAGCCGTAGACTGTCTGGGCGGCGTAAGTGTAGGCCTGGGCGCGCGGCATTCCGCAGCGGACTGCGGCATCGGCCAGAGCTTCGATGAACATGAACACAAAGGCCGGGCCCGAACCGCTTACGGCTGTGACACAATCCATGAGCTTTTCAGGCACTTCTTCTACTTTGCCGGCTGATTCCAGGATTTCTTTTACATGGGAAAGTTCCTGCTCGGTGATGTCATCCTTGCAGGTGATGGCTGTCATTGCCTCGCCAATCTGGGCGCAGACGTTGGGCATCATGCGCACGAAGCGGGCATGGGGAGCATAAGCCTGCAATTTTTCAATCTTCACGCCAGCTGCCATTGAAATTACGACTGATTCGGCACCGATGTCGTCCTTTATTTCATCAAAAACGTCACCCAAAAACTGAGGCTTTACAGCAAGGAAAATGTATTTTGCGGCAAGGGCTTCCTTGTTTGTCTCAACGAAAGTACAGCCGTTTTCCTTGGCGAATTTTTTGCCCATTTCGGCGTTTTTGTCGGTCACGCGGATTTGCTTTTTGTCAAACTTTTTGCAGACGGCACGCATGATAGCTCCGCCCATTGCGCCTGTTCCAATACAAGATATTGTCATAATTTACTCCAAAAAGAATTTATTGGCTGTCACAAAGAACAAATCTTCGGCTGTGTCAAAAAAGTCTTCCAGCGAGAACGCGCCACAAAACTCGCGGTGAACAAGTTCAAGCGAGTTTTTGTCGCACCCTCACCTACGCCTGTTTTTGCATCAGTCGGATATTTTTTTTGCAGGTCCTCATGCCAAAAAGCATAGGGGATTTTTGTCTGCGTCCCACAGGTCAATTCTTTGCATCACAAGCAGATTTTCGGGTCAAGCCCGAAAATGACAGTTTTTAAACTTATTGTCATTGCCGGACTCGATCCGGCAATCTTATTCTGCCAGGAACAGAGTTCCTTTAGCACTGCCGTCGGCCAGCTTGTCCAAAATCTCCGCCTTGCCGCCGTTGGCAAGAATCATCGGGATTCCGTATTTTGTGGATTTTGTGGCGGCCTGGATTTTGGTCTCGATTCCGCCGGTGCCGAAGGCATTTGTCTCACCGATTGTGATTTTTTTGCGCAGGTCTTCGATTGATGTGACTTCTTCAATCAGCTCGGCTTTTGGATTCGTTTTTGGATTGTCAGTGTAGATTCCGTCGATGTCGCTGAAAAGAATAAGTGCGTCCGCGCTCCACAAAATTGCCGTGATTGCGCTCAGGTTGTCGTTGTCGCCGATGGCAAATTCATCGGTTGAAACTGAGTCATTTTCGTTGATGATTGGAACAACGCCCTCGTCAACGAGCGTGAAGAGCGTGTTCCGGATGTTGAGCGAGCGATGATTGTCTTCAAAATCTTCTTTTGTGAACAAAAGCTGGCCGATGTGAAGATCCTGCTCGGCAAAGGCCTTCCGCCACTGAGCCATAAGCTCCACCTGGCCGATTGCGCACAATGCCTGGCGGAAGTGAACGTCTTTTTTGCGTGCCCATTCCTTGAGGGTAGAAACGCCGGAAACCTGCGCCCCGGAAGAAACAACGACAATCTGCTTGCCCTTGTCGATAAGATTTTTGCACTGGCGGGCAAAAGAATGCATGAATTCAGTGTTCTGGGTGCCGTCTGCCTTTGCAAGTGTGTTTGAGCCGATTTTGATAACGATTTTGCGTGATTGAGCAAGTGTTTCTGCGATTGTCATAGCCTTTCCTTTCTATACATAGTAACAAATTACAGAAGATTTGGAAAGAAGGGGCGATTCTTAAAGATTTTCCGCCATTTTTCGGACCGCTTCCTTCCATTCGGCTACGAACCAGTCCGGCTCAATCGGCTTTGCATCTGCACCAAAGGAAAGAAGCCACCGTTGAACCGGGAGCCACTGAGAGCTTGTGAAAGTGAGCGTGGTCATATTCTTCTCGTTATTTTCTTCGAGCTGCTGATTGTCCGACCACACAAATTCATGAACAAGCTTTTGTGCTTCACCGTAGAATTCAATCTTGAAGTCAAAATAGTCGTCATACTGAAAGGCCCCGAACCTTCCCTGCTCAGCCTCTTCATGAAAACGGAAATTTGCAGGCAAATCAAAAGATTCTCCGCGAATCACTTCAACATTATGCATTTTTGTGAGATTGAACAGACGAGGATTGTCCGGCTCTGTGCGCCTGGCTCCGTACAAATAAAGAGAGCCGTCATCAACGATAATCTGATAAGGCAGAATCTGACGATGACGCTCCTCAGGCTCCCACTTGCTGTTGTAATAAAAATCAAGCGTGAAATTGTTTTTGAGTGCAAGAAGGACTTTTTCGCAAGCCTCTTTTTCAAGAACAGGCTTTGGACGGGCAGGAACAAAAATCCGGTCATAAATTGTAAGAGCTTTTGAGTCCGCTTCCCCAAAATTCAGTTCACCTTCTCTCACAGGCTCGGCTTTCTTTTCTTCATCAGGATTCAATGACGGACTGATTTTTTCGAGAAGAGTCTGAATGGACTTGAAAATAAAATCCCCCGAAGAATGTTGCCCGATCAGTTTTTGAACCAGATGCAGGGCAAGAATTTCATCATCAGTAAAACCGGATGAAGGAAGTTTGTAGGTCTTTGTGTAATGCCAGCCATACTTTTTTGCATCGTATTCGAGGGGAGCGGCAAGCTCATTCTTCATGTAGCGGAAATCCCGGCGGAGAGTGCTTTCAGAAAGAGCCGGGTCGCGAAGAATGGAACGGAGTTTTTCAAGAATGTCATCAAAGGAAACAGTTTCGCCCGAAGAAAGGAGAGAATCAATCAGGCGGAACCGTTCAAGCTGGGTGTGCGTTGTTTTGTGGCCGGACATGTGTGCAATATATCACGGATTTGCAGGAAATGCAAAAAGCGGCAAGGAAAAACCCTCGCCGCCACTTATCATTTTCGTTTTGCAATTGGTGCGTTATTCAAGCCAAAGTGACTGCAGGTAATAACCCCATTCTTGGCATCTTTAGAATTTATTGTAATAGAAAAATCTTTACTTGATGCTGTATAGGAATCACCGTTTTTAGTAACTGTGTAAGATTCTGATAGAATATGGTCCTTATAGTCCGAGACTCTGTAAATCATAACCCCTTTGAGTTTGTCCTTTTCAATCTGAATGCCGACAGAATTATACACATTTGATAAATCATAGCACATCCATTCAGTTCCCTTAAAAGGATTATCTTGAGAAGAAGCAGCTGATTCACTCGGCTTTTCTTTTGTTTCTCCTGAATCTGTTGGGTTCTCAGAAACTCTGGTAAATGTTGAAAGCAGTTCCTTTTCATCAGTGCTGCCAGCTTTTTTTCCATAAAGCTTCAAGGCATTTCCACTTAATTCCCAGGAATAATCAATATTCTCATCTGCTTTCAAATAAACAGTTCCATACCCGTCTTTTGTAATGTCACCTGTATAAGTTCCTTTAAGAAAAATCTCCCTATCCACGATTTCCACAACAGCAAGGTTTGATTTTAGATAATACAGGACATATTCACCTTTCGTTGGTATTGTTCCCTTAAAGCTGGCCAGAATTTCAGAAGCAGCAGGTTTTTCAACTTTCGTGTCGCCACTGCTTCCGCCTGTTTTTCCTGTTTCACTGCCAGAGTTTTCATCTGTTTTTCCTGTTTCGCTGCTAGAGTTTCCGCCATCGTCACCGCTAGAACAGGCTGCGAAGCCAAAAACCAATGCTCCTGCGAGCAAGACTGCCAAAATTTTCTTAATTGCTTTCATTGAAAGCCCCCTTTTTTTCATAAAATTTAAGACTATTATAACGGGGGGGGTAGTCATCTAATGACCAACAGAGAAGAAATTTGCAGGATTTTTTCTTTTTTTGCCCCGCAACAGGCAAACATCACGGCGTTTTCGCCCGCTGAGCAAATTTCAGGCAGCACGTCACGCCGTTTTCAATTCGCCTTTGTGCATGATTGTGTAGCACAAGACGCCTGTGCAATAAAGGAAAGTGGCCAAGAAATTGAGCAGAATCGCCATGCGAAGGCTTGGAACGTAAATCACTGAAAGCACATAGCCTGCACAGCCGGAAACGGAGCCTGTCATGTCGATTAAATTGTCGTAGGATGCACGTTCCTCGCTTTTTTTGAAGAACCATGCCCTGGCACCGTCAAAAATCTTGTCGCTGATTCCGCCAAAACAGATGTACATTCCCATGCTCAAAATCCAGAAGATGAACATGTTGAGCGTGGCTTCGGAATAAAGGAAGTAAAGAATGCTGGCCACGGCCTGAAGGGCAAAAAAAGGCAGCATGAAGGGAAGAAGCTTTTTGTTCCACTTTGACCACATGAAGTCCAAAAGGATGCCGCCGCCCCAGCCGATGATGTTTTGCAGCGAAATGAGGCGGGGAGAAAGGATTGAAAAGACTTCCTTGTTGATGACCGAAGCAGAAAGGGCCGTAAAAAGATAGTAAAATCCGTCAGCAAGGATAAGGAGATAATATTTTTTAAAGTCCTGCCACATGGCAACCATGACTAGCGCACCTGGCCGTCACCGTCAATCAAATATTTTGTGGTTGTGAGGGCTTTGATTCCCATTGGTCCGCGGGCGTGAAGCTTTTGCGTTGAGATTCCAAGCTCCGCACCGAAGCCGAATTCGCCGCCGTCCGTGAAGCGGGTTGAGCAGTTTACGTAAACACATGCCGCGTCCACTTTGGCCTGGAAAAGCCGGGCTGTGGCACGAGTTTCAGTGATGATGCTCTCGGAATGCTTGGTGTTGTGATTGTTGATGAAGGCAATTGCCTCATTTACATCGCGCACGACTTTGACCGCACAAATCAAATCCAGGAATTCAAAGCCGAAGTCTGATTCTTCTGCGTATACAAGCTTTAAGTCTTTTGAAGCAGATTCCAGGATTTTATATGATTTTTCGTCAGCACGAACTTCAACTGTACCTGCAAATCGCTTTGCAAGGCGCGGAAGGAATTCTTCTGCTACTTTTTCGTGAACAAGAATGCACTCGATTGCGTTGCAAACGCCTGGTCGCTGAGTTTTTGCGTTCCATGCGATGTTTTCTGCCATTTCAAAGTCGCCTGTTTCGTCAACGTAAAGGTGGCAGATTCCGGCTCCTGTTTCGATTACAGGAATTTTTGCCGTCTGCACGACCATGTTAATCAGTTTTGCGCTGCCTCGCGGAAGGGCAACGTCGATTTTGCCCACGGCGGTAAGGATTTCTTCGACTTCTGAATGGCTTTCACAGGGAGCAAGCTCGATTGAATCGACTACACCGAATCCCTGAGCCTCGCTCGAAGCAAGACCTTCTTTAATCGCCGCGACGATTGCTTTGTTTGATTTGAGTGCGCTTGAAGAGCCTCGGAGAAGGATTGAGTTTCCGCTTTTGTATGCGAGTGCGAATGCATCAACAGTGACGTTCGGGCGGCTTTCGTAGATGATTGCTACAACTCCGAGCGGAACCCGAACCTGTCTGATTGTCATGCCGGCTGGTGTCTTCCAGCCTGTGATTTCCTCGCCAATCGGGTCTGTCTGGGAAATGATGATTTTAATTGAGTCGATAAGACCGTCGATTCGCTTGTCGTTGAGAGAAAGTCGGTCAACGAGGGCTTCCGTAGTGCCTTTTGAGCGGGCAAGGGCAACGTCCTCAGCATTGGCAGCAAGAATTGCCGCACGATTTTTATTGATAGAAGAAATTACAGCAGAAAGAGCAATGTTTTTCTGTGCCGCAGTCTGTAAAGCAAGAATGTTGCTCCCAGCACGAAGTTTGTCAGAAATTGCAGAAATGTCCATAAGAGCCTCCCAATTTTGGGGATTTTAAGGGGCGAAACCCCTTAGGTGAGAGGGTAGCGGCCAACGAAGTGGCCGCGTAGGGGGAGTCTTCCCCCATTTTTAGTAATTTGCGAGGAAGAACATCGCAATCAACATAACAGCCTTGTTCTTCTCGTTTGACCATTCATTTTTTGCAGGCAGGCTTTTAACGTACCACCAAAAAATACCGAATTCGGGGTCGATTCGGAGGGCGTACTCTGGGAAATCGGGGGATTTTGCCATTGCGCCGAACATGAGGTAGATTACGTCGTCAAGAATTTTTGTGAAAGAGCCTGAAACCTGGGCCCATTTATCTTCTTCGATGGATGCGATGTATTTTTCGAGTTTGACCAGAATTTCTTCCTTGAGGGAAACGTCCGAGTGGTCAACCCATGTTTTCTGGATAAGAAGTGTAAGATTTTTTTTGAAACTGGTTATGAGCTTTTTAACACTTGCATCTGTAGAAATGTCAAATCCTGAGCCGAACTGAGAGGCAACAACTGCCGCTGATTTTGCAATTTCTGCATTGTCTGAGCTGGCAAGCAAATGGTCTAAGGAATCTATAGCATCTTTTTCAATAAATTCTGTTATTAAATCGTTCATATTGACTGTATTTTAGAAGATTTTAGTGTTTTATTCAATCACAGGCGGTCAATCATTCGTTCCAGACCAGAAATTAAAGAAGTTGTACCACTGATAGGGATGCAATTTGCAGAGTTTTTCGAGATTTTGCACGTAATTTTCTGCGGTCTGATGAATCCGGGCCTCACGTTCTTTTCGCGGGCAGTCAAAATCAAGGGGATTTTTCTTTACGAACATGTCGTATTTGGGGCTGAGGGTAAAATCCTTGTGGCGCAGGCCGTTTACAAAATAAGTCGGAGCATTCAAAAGCGCGAGCAGCAGGAAGACTCCGTAAGGGAATCGGGCTTTTTTACCCAAGAAGTCGATTTCAAGGTTGCGGTCTGTGTACGCGCTCACCCGGTCGCCTGCAATTACGACGACTCCGCCCTTTTCAAGCCTTTCCTGAAGGAGAAGAATTGTTTCCGGGCCGATGTCGTTTGAGTTCACCAGATTAAATGAAGAATCCGGGTTGATTTCATTCAAAAGCGCGTTGAATCCGCTGGAGATTTTTGCGTCGGAAATCGTGGTGATGTTCATTTTGCGCTCGGTGCCGCTTTCGCCCATCGCAGCCAGGCCTTTCATCATCTGTGCGTTTCCCAAGTGAGAGATGACGATTACGGTTCCTTTTCCGGCATTGATGTTCGCAACCAGATCATGCACATCGTCGTTCTGCCAGTTCACGTCCTCAAAAGAAAATTTCCCGGCCCAGCTCTGGACATTCTCAACAAGATTGAGGGCAAAAGAAGAAATATGCTTGAACGTGGAAGATTGTCGGGTCAAAGCCCGACAATGACAGTCTGGTGAAGCTTGATTTTTACAGTCTTGTAGAATTTGACGTTGGCAGGCTGATGAAGCTTGATTTTGGCAGGCTTGTGGAATTTGCCGTTGACAGAACTCATTTACCCGATGCAGATAATTTTTTGAAATCTGTCTTGTTTTTTTTCCAAAAGCCCAGTAAAAAAATCCGATGGGAAAAGCCAGAAAACGCATGAACACGGCGGGAAAGACCTTTAAAACGAAAAACATCATTTTATAGCCGAGATTGTGATTCTGCTTGACCTGATACCACTGAGTATTTTCGCTCATTTAAAAAATTTTCTCCAAAGCAGGACTGGCGACATCAGCATCATTTTTATGCAGAGCTTCGTGAAAACCCATGAAATGCGCACGTTGTCGCGGAAGGCATGGAAATTTGAAATTCCATCGCTCGGATAAGTTACTTTGACCGGGTAAAATTCAACGTCCACCCCGGACTGCATCAGCTGAACAAGAATTTCGGTATCGAAGCCCATGCGCTTGTCGAAGAACTTTTTTGTCACAAAGCGATAAGCCGGCTCAATCGGGTAAACGCGGAATCCGCACAAAGCATCCACGATTTTGCCGCTCCAAGTGACAATAGCACACCAGGTATTTGCGAATTTGTGGGCGCCCTTTCTGTGGCCCGGAGCCGTCTCATCGTATTCAGGATAGCCGCAAATCATTTTTGACGGCGAAGATTTTGATTTTTCGATAAAGAATGGAATTTTTGTGCTGTCGTGCTGACCGTCCGCATCAAGCTGGATAATGTGGGAATAGCCAAGTTCTTTTGCACGGATTGCGCCAGCTTTGAACGCGCCGCCCTTTCCCTGATTTTTTGGAAGCGTGACAAGCTCGACCTCGCCGTGCTTTTCTTTAATCTGACGGAGATAATTTTTTGTTTCTTCGGCGTTTCCGTCATCAACGAGAATAATCGGGATATTGTACTGAATGATTGAATCCACGACTTCGGCACAAGCCTTTCCGTGCCTGTAAACTGGGATTAAAATCACTGGATTAAAATCACTCATAAATTATAAGTCCCACTGGAATAAGATTTTCCGTCTGCAGCGTCAGTAAGTTCAAAACTAACCCGACTTTTTTCTGAATCAAAACTGATGTTAAAAAGCACGGTTGTGTCAGGCAAAATTTTACCAGAGAATTTGAATCTTTTAATGCTCGGCGTGGAAAATGGCAGGGCGAAATACTTTGCCGCATAATGAACAAGCAAATCAATCTGAGCCACAGCAGGCAAAAGCTTAAACTGCGGAAAGTGGCCGTCAAAATAGTCACTCGCCGCATCGATTTTTACTTTGAGAAGGACTTTGCTTTCTGATTTTTCAAGAATCTCTTCTGCTGGGATTCCGTGTATCAATTTGAGTCTCCGTTTTCGGCCGAATCTTCCGAAACGCTGAACAATGCCTGAATTTCCGGCTTATGTTTTTTGCCCTGAATGTCGGTCGGAAGTTTTTCGAGATAACGCCATTTTTTTGGAAGCACGACATTCTCAAAATACTGCAAGAGGAAGTCATGGAAATGACGATTAATCAAATATTTTTCTGTGCCAGCAAACTTTGCCTTTCCTTCACCGTTCAGAACAATCGCCGCCGCAAGATACTGCCGTCTGTCAGCCATTGGAACAACCGAACAGTCAAGAACAAGACCGCTTTGAAGCAGGCGGTTCTCAACTTCGGTCACAGAAATGCGTTTTTCTTCAATTTTGACGATTGAATCTGCCCGCCCTTTGAGCAAAAAAGTGCCGTCTTCGTGCATTTCGGCAAGGTCGCCGGTTTTAAAGCCAGCCGGATCCTTGATGTAAGGCGAAATGATTGTAAGGCAGCCATCGTCTTTGTCGAGCCAGATTTTTGCATTGTCGAAAGGAGTCCAGACAAGGCCGTTCTTTTTCTGCTGACGGTAAGCGATTCCAGAAGTCTCGGTTGAGCCGTAAACTTCAAGCGGACAGAAGCCAAAAACACGCTCCGTCTCAACTGCAAGCTCCGGAGAGACAGCTCCGCCAGAAGTGAAAATCCACGGATTCTTGAGAGGAAGGCTTTTCTCGCCAAGTTCGGCACAAGTCCGTTTGAGGAAGGCAGGAACGGCAATAATCATGTAAGATTCGTCGTCCATAAGTTCAAATTCTTCCGGGAATTCAATACGCTTTCTTCGGATAGGAACTCCGGCCGCAAAAGGAAGTGAAATCGTAAACAAAAAGCCGTAAATATGGTGATGAGAATTGACCGCGCAAACCTTTCGGCTGGCAAATTCATCGTACCATTTTGAAAGAATGAAAGCATTGTCCGCCTCAAACTCAGTCATTCGCTGGAGAACAGCCTTTGGATGCCCGGTTGAGCCGGAAGTATAAAGAACAATCTTTGTTTCATCAGAAGTAATTTCTGGCGTGGTCAGTTTTTCGGCTTCGCTTGGTTCAGTGGCTTCTTCAAAAATCTTCGGGATAAAAAGTGAATCTTCAATCTTTTTGCCTTCAACTTCGGTCTGGTCAGTGAGGAAATAAACCTTTCCGCCAGCCCCTTGTTTTATCTCGTCGACAAACTTAGGGCTGATATTCGCTGTAATCAGAACTTCTTTTTTGCACTGAAGAAGAGCAATGAAGGTGCACAAAAAATACCAGTAATCTTCGCAATGAAGAATCCATTTTTCGCACGCACCGCATTTTGAATCATGCTCGGCAATGAAAGCACGCATTTTTGCGCTGTTAGCAAGGAAATCGCCCCATGTAAAATATTTTTTGTCGCTCCACTTTCGCTCGTAGCACATAATTTTTGAGAGCGGGTGTGATTCTGCTGTAAATTTCGTGATGTAAGAAAGTTTGGGCATTTTTGAATTAACCACCATTCTGACTAAAAATTCAACGGAAAAAAGAACGCCCATGAGAGCATAAGCAATTCCGCCGTTGTAAATCGACCATATTTTATCACTTTTTGAAAAAACTGTGTAGAAAGCTACAGTTCCATTTAAGGAGAAAAACGCACACCAAATCAAAGTGACTTTAAAACAGTATTTTTCGACGCGGCGGGCAATGTGCGATTTTGGAAGATTTTTCTGGGCAAGGCAGGCAAATCGGAAGCAGATATTCGGCGGCAAAAACAAAGTCGAGCCAAAGGTGAACAGGAAAATCAGATTCATCAGAACGGGATAAAGCTTGATGAAAAAACTCTGACCAGTCGCAAGGCAAAAAATTCCTGCAAAAAGCATAAGCCCCGCGCTCGCCAGAAGCCGCAGATTTTGTTTGAGCCGTAAAGGAAGTGACTCCCCCGCCCCGCCAGTCACCAGAAGCAGGTACAAAAGCCCAATAAAAACAATAAAAAGTGAAAAGACTTTAACCGGCACGTGAAAAATCACGAGACATGAGAATACCACGAGCGGATAAAGAATTGAAAGAATTACAAAAAGGATTCGGGGAAAGATTTTCACTACTTTGTGAGTGGTTCCAGGATATTTACGACATCCTGAACGGTTTTGACTGATTTGAATGCATCCGGCTCGATTTTTCCGTTCAAAAGCGGTTTGACTTTTACAATCATGTCCACAGAGTCAATGGAATCAAGTTCCAGATCATCCTGAATCAAAGCTTCGGGCTTAATCAAATCTTCGTCGATGTCAAAATCATTGATGAGGATTTCTTTGAGTTTTGAATAAAGTTCGTCTTTTGTCATAGCAGTTTCCGTAAAAATTAGTTGGCTTTTGCCATTTCAGAAGAAATAAATTCGGCAAGTGCGTCTACAGAAGCAAAATGCTTGCGGGTATCAGAATTTTCAGCATTGAATTTGACCCCGAACTTCTTTTTGAGAGCGACACCAAGTTCCAGCGCATCGATCGAATCAAGACCAAGCCCTGTGCCAAAAAGTGGCTCTGAATCAACGATATTCTCCGGCTTAATGTCTTCCAATTCGAGAGAAGAAATAATACATTCCTTTATCTGCTGTTTAAGTTCGTCCATAGTGCTACTAATATATAGAAAAATACATTGCTTTTCAACATCGGTACTGAGCGTTTACGTCATCGCCAAGAATTTCACGAATTTTCTGGGTTAGCCGTTTTGCCGCAATCGGCTCTGGCAAATCTTTGAATTCATCGGGATAAACAGGCTCTTTTACATGCAAATCAAAAAGATAAACTTCAGAATGGTTATATTCAAAGATTTTGTCGCCTTTTCCAAGCCCTTTTTTGCTGTTTCCACCAATATAAACAGGAATTATCGGCACTCCAGTAGCAAGCGAAATGCGCGCAGCACCTTTTTTGTAATGATTCTGGCCGTAAGGTGTGCTCCGTGTGCCTTCCGGGAACATAATCAGAGTGTTATTATTGGCAAAATCTTCCTTTGCACGCTCAACAATCTCAGCAAAAGGCACGGAATTGGGAGTGTAAAGCTCGTTGATAACAAGCCTCATGACATTTTTTTGAGAAAGAGAAGCCTTCGGAATTATTGTCGCATGTTTAAGCTGAGCAAGCATTATAAAAGAATCAAGATAAGCAGAATGGTTCGCCACAACAATCGCAGATTTGAGATTTTTAAGAGAATCTTTTTTATCAACCTTGACTTTTATGATTCCTATGAGCCACAAAAATTTTATAAAGACATTAAAAAGAACATAAATCAGATAACGCGTATGATATCGGAACTTAGTTTTTGAACGAAAAATCAGCTTGCAAATCGGAAAACAAAGCGCGGCGAGCAAAACCGTTCCCACGCCGAAAATCGCAAGGGCAAAAATCTTTCCGAAAATGCGGTAAAAATACAGAGGATAGTTCGTGACCTTTTTTTCTGGAAAGAGAAGCGCCTTATTTTCGTCCATCTTGCAAAGTTCTCATATATTCCAGAAATTTTTGAGGAGTCTTGGCATTTTTCAAAAAGTCTTCGTCCTCAAAATCGATTTCGACCGCACCCACGGATTTTTCGCCGGAAAGCACGCATGCAAAAGCCAGCGGCAAATCTTTTGAAAAGCCCGCACAATTTGCGTATTCTTCGGGGATTTTTTCGTCGGCATAGGCAAAAATCACGCTTTTATCTGAGCCGGATAAAATACTGCTTGAAGCGGCAACCAGTGCGGATAAAAAATTATCCTCGCTTGGATAAATTGCCGTGTAGCCCGCCTTCATTCCAAGCGCAATAGTTGTGGCGGCTGGCGGCGTATTAAACACTGAAAGCGAAAACTGAGCCGGCATAACGTCGGCATCTTCGACCAGCCCTTTGTTTATTTTGAGCTGGCGGGCAATTTCGCCCCGGAACGAAGCAAAGACAAGCTTTAAATTTGAAAGTCCGTCGCCAAGATTATGCACAACTTCAATCGTCATGCGGGTAATCTGACTGAGCCGGCGGCGAAAAAGTGCATCAACATATTCAAGCTTGGGCTGCTCGGCAGGATTTTCAAGAGAAGGCTGAAAACTAGCAAATTTCGTAATGTAAATCTTCATTATTTCTTTCTAAAGTTCAAGATTGAGTAGAAGTTGCTTCCGAGATTGTGATGTGCCGTTACAAGCTGGAAACCTGCTTTTTCAATTGCTTCGACAAGTTCTCCGTAGCGGTACATTTTGCTGTTTCCGTTGGCAATACAAGTGAAGTAAAGGCTTGTGGCCTGCAATGCGTAGCTTTCGCCCTCGTATTTTTGCATATCCCAAAGCGGTTCCATTACGAACACGTCACAGTTTTCGTCCACCGAGTTGTAAATCTTGGTAAGGATTTTTGTAATCTGATGCAGGCTGAAGCAGTCCAAAAACTGGCTCATCCAGACGGCATTTGCACCCGCAGAAAGTTTCGTTGTTTCATCAAGAACGTTTCCGCTCACGAAGCTGATTCTGTCAGCAAAACCTGCCTCTTTTGCGTTTTTTTCGGCAACAGCAGTCTGACCAGGCAAATCTACGATTGTAACGTGAACGTCAGGATCATATTTGCAGCTGGCGATTGCCCATTTGGCAGTGTTTCCGCCGATGTCAAAAAGATTCTTTGGTTTTTTGGCGTAAACGATTGGCAAAGCCTCCGGAAAAGCCACATCAGAATAAAAATGATCAAACTCAAACCAGGATTTTTTCTCCCGCTCCGGCAAAGTTGAAAGCGCCTCGTAAACTGTAGTCCAGTTTTCACCGAAATTTTTGAGACCTTCCGGCTTGCCGTTCTTGACGGAATCAATCAGATTGAACGCGCCTTTATAACAGATATCGTTCGTAAAATTAAAATTAACGCGGGTGCAGTCATCTTCAAGCAGGAACCAGCCGATTTTACCAAGAACAAGTTTGCCAAGCCCTGACATTCCATCGGCTTCTTCATCAGAAGTAGAATTTATTTTAATCACACCCATTCCAAGAGCCATTTCGCAAAGAACCCCGACTCCGTACTCAGAAATGCCCGAAGCGGCAGAAAGTTCTTTGATTGAAATTCCGTTATCTCCCGCATCAGAAATCTTCTGTAGTAAACCAAGCTCAATCAACGCACGAATCGCCTGAAAAGTCATTGGAGAAAATGCTATTTTTATCGCTTCGATTTTCGCATCAATAGCGCGAATTTTATCTTCATAATAGCTCTTATTTTCCATTTCCATAAAATGAATTATATGCTAAAATCACCTTATGTTAAAGGGAAGAAATTTAATAAAACCAAACGATCTTACCGTTTCAGAAATCGATGAAATCTGCGCATTGGCAGAGCAAATTATTGTTGATCCAAATTCATTTTCAGATGTGTGTCGCGGGAAAATTCTTGCGACACTTTTTTTTGAGCCAAGCACACGCACAAGGCTTTCTTTTGAGGCCGCAATGCTCCATTTGGGCGGTGCGGTCGAAGGCTTTTCTGACGCGGCAAATTCTTCCACGGCAAAAGGCGAGTCGCTTTCGGACACAATCCGCACGGTCTCATCTTATGTAGATGTAATCGCAATGCGAAATCCAAAAGAAGGCGCGGCTCTGGTGGCAAGTCAGTATTCAAACTGCCCGATTATCAACGCTGGCGACGGCGGCCACTATCACCCGACGCAAACCCTCACCGACATGCTCACAATCCGCGCTCTCCAGGGCGGCTTTGAAGGACACACAATCGGCTTCTGCGGCGACCTCAAGTTTGGCCGCACAGTTCACTCTCTCGCCGAGGCAATGAGCCGCTACAAGAACAACAAATACATCTTCATCAGTCCAAACGAACTCCAAGTTCCGGAATATGTCACACAGGAGCTTGACGAAGCAGGAATCCAGTACACCACAGCAGAGCGGCTCGAAAACGTAATCGGAGATCTCGACATTCTTTACATGACACGAGTTCAAAAAGAGCGATTCTTCAACGAACAGGACTACATCCGCTTAAAGGACAGCTACATCCTCGACAATCAGAAGATGTCACTCGCACGCAAAAACATGATTGTCCTGCATCCGCTCCCACGCGTAAACGAAATTGCCCCAGAAGTGGACTCAGACCCGCGCGCCGCATACTTCAAGCAGGTCAAATACGGAATGTACGTGCGCATGGCATTGATTGCAAAACTTGTGGGCGTGCTGTAGCGTATTTTTAAGGAGAAGGAAATGCTTAACGTAGATACAATCAAAAACGGCTTGGTCATCGACCACATCAAGGCGGGCTTCGGGCCACAGATTTTCCACTTTTTGGGCTTGGACAAGGCGGATTTTTCTTGCGCGTTGATTATGAACGTGCAGTCAAAAAAATCTGGCAAAAAAGACATCATCAAAATCGATAACATTATCAACATCGACTACTCGGTTTTGGGCTTCATCGACCCGAACATTTGCATCAACGTCATCAAAGATGAAAAAATCGTACGCAAAATCAAGATGGAGCTTCCAGAAAAGGTCGAAAACGTAATTCGCTGCAAAAACCCGCGCTGCATAACTGTTACCGAGCACTACGTAATACCATCATTCAAGCTCGTTAACCGCGAAAAAGCACAGTACGCATGTGAATATTGCGACGCTCTTTACAGCGCAGGTTCTATTGATTAAAGTTTTATAAACGGAGGAAGTTATGGCTGATTCTTCAATTTTGATTATTTACAATGCCCGCCTCGTGGACTCGAACATCGACAGCCCGGGAACAGTAATTGTTAGCGGTGATAAAATCCGCGGTGTTTTTTTGGGCGAATGCAAAACGGCAAAAACGGCTCTTCTTTATGCCACAGCTTTTCTTGCTGAATGCCCTGCCGACGCACAGCCTGCATTTTACGATGCCAAAGGAATGACACTCATGCCGTCTTTTATCGACATGCACGTGCACTTCCGCTATCCTGGCCAGACACAAAAAGAAGACTTGGATTCAGGCTTACGGGCTGCAATTGCTGGCGGTTACGGCACGGTCGTTCTCATGCCAAACACAACTCCCGTAATTTCTGATAAGGAAACTGCACAAAAAGTCATGGACGAGGCAAATGCAAAAAAACTTGCCCGCGTTTTCCAGACCGTGAGCATCACAAAGAATTTCGAAGGTAACGACACAAGCGGCATCGACAATCTTGAGGGCAAGGGATTTCCTTTGATTACCGAAGACGGTCATGACGTGCTTTCCGCAGCCGTTATGCTCGAAGCAATGAAAAAAGCCGGTGAAAAAGGAATCATCGTAAGCTGCCATTGCGAAGATCCGTCTCTGGCACAGGCGGCAAAACCATACCGCCAGCGGGCGCTCAGCTTTATGAAACAATATGGAATCCCGGCCGGCAAAATCCATATCAAGACACCAAACGTTCCGGCTGCCGTAAATTTTGAGATTGACGGCAACCTCACCCGCGCAAATTCCCTTCTCGCGCTTGCAGAGGACACAGCCACAATCCGAAACATTGAAATTGCAAAAACAGCAGGCTGCCACGTGCACATCTGCCACTGCTCCACAAAGGCAAGCATGGACGCTGTTCGCCGTGCAAAGGAAGAATCGGCTCTCGGTAACGCAAACGAAGGCTTTTCTTGCACTGTCGAAGTCACGCCGCATCATCTGGCACTCGTGGGAACGGACGCACCGAATATCCGTGCGCTCGTAAATCCTCCGCTCCGTAGCGAAGATGACCGCAAGGCAATTATCGAAGCTTTGCGTGACGGCACTGTGGACACAATCGCCACAGACCACGCCCCGCACACTCAGGACGACAAGGCGGCGGGCGCGCCAGGATTCACAGGAATCGAAACGGCCTTTGCAGTCTGCAACACGATTTTGGTCAAAAAAGAAGGTTTCAGCTTAAAGCAGCTTTCACGGCTCATGAGCGAAAACGCCGCAAAAATGCTCCGCATCAAAGCTGGCCGTCTTGCCATTGATTACAACGCCGACTTAGTTCTTGTAAACCCGGATGAAGAATGGATTGTAAACAGCGCGAATTTTGCGAGCAAGGGCAAATCAACCCCGCTCGAAGGCAAAAAACTTTGCGGCAAAGTCCACGCTACGTTCTTTGGCGGAAAGCAAGTGTTTTAAGCCATGAGTTTGGCTTTAGAAGCCCATTCTAAAGCCAACAAAGATACCATAGCCAGATGTGTGGAATGTAGAAAGAAAGCTCGTTCCACACATGCTCAGCTTAGAAATAAATTCCAGCGCACGGATGTTAAGGCCAAGCCCAAAACTGTGCTGGAATATCTGATTCTGATAAGCCGTTCCAAAATTAACATTCAAGAATCTTCGAAGAAAAGAAAAATTCAAATCCAAGGCATATTCCATGTAAAACTCTGCGTCGCTGGTATAAGGATTCCGCACGGCAAAACCAAGTGCAGGCTGAATCTTAAACCACTGGCCCCACGGCATATAAGTTGCGTTCAAGCCAAATTTGAGCGGACGATAAGCCTTGTAAGTATCCTCAGAATAATCAAAACCTTCTTCTTCATTTTCTGTTGCATAAGTGCTCGGCTTTGCATATCCGTGCTTGGTCTCATGGAATTCCGTTTTGTTGAGATACCCCAATGGATTCGACTCATAGAAATAAGCCCATGCCATCGTGCTCATCTTGTAGTCCAAACTTCCAGGCTTCAAAGGAATCCTTGTGTAAAAACCAGCGTTCAGACCATGCATCCAGTTGCGCTCAACCTCAACCGAAAAATCAAAGCCGCCCTTTGAAATAAGCTCCCCGACTTCAATTTCCGGGGATTTTTTATTTTCCACAGAATCTTGCATGTTAATTATTGTGTAAATATCAACATGCGCTTCGGCACTGCCAAGAATCATACCGCTTTGATCTGTGATAAAGGTCGCCGTTCCCGTAGTTTTTGGAACATAAAACAGCGGAATGAAATATGTAGGAGTGAGCTTAACGCCATATCCAGAAATAATCGTCTGAAAAGAAAATCCCAAGTCATAAAAGACATCGCCGTAAATCTTCATGTCGAAGTCTTTTGACTCGCCAACCATGAGACCACTGTCCAGAATATCAAACAAGGACTTTGGAATATTGAACCTCAATGAAGACTCGACATCAGTAAAGAATGAAAACCTGAAGCGGCTGCTGACATTCAAATCAATAAAGAACTTATCCTTTTCATGCAAGGCAAAAATAAGGCCTGAATCCGTAAGATGGTCGCTCACAGTCTGCAAGTCAACCTCGACGTTCTTTGTAAGGATTTTTTCAAGACTAAGCAGATTGTTCGCAATAGTAGTGTCCGAATCAAAGCCGATTTCAAAGACACGGTGAGGCCGAGAAAGCAAATCGCCCGAAAAATCAGTGGCAAGAGCCGCAGAAAGCGAGAAGAATGAAAGCAGCGAAATTAACAAAATCTTTTTCATGCCCGCCCCCTACTCGTTTTTGTCCCAGACTTTGATTGTGCCGCCAGTCTGAACTTCAAGAATGGCCGAGAACCCAATCTTGGTATTCCTTGCGAAAATCACATCACCAGCAGTAATTTCTGCCTTCATGTTCGGAATCAACGGATACTGTTTGCACAGCTTGTCAATTTCTTCGCGCGTAAACTGAATAATATGAGCACCGTTGCTAGTATCAAGCTTTTTCGGCTCAACCCCGGAATTTGTACCGAAACTCACAGTCACGTCAAAAGGAACGTCAATGGTGTAATACATCGAAACGCTTTTGATAATCGGAGTGTATTTGAGCCAGTCCTCCGCATCCTTCGCATTTTTTCGGTTGAGCATATCTTCGTCAAAGGTGTTGCCGGTAAGCTCGAAAATATCATCGACTACGATTTTGCCGTCAGGAACTCCGTCAGTCTTGTCAATAAACCTGATTTTAAGCGGAATGACAATCGCAAGGAAGATTTTAAAACCGCCCATTGACTTCAATTTCTTTACGTCTTCATTTTTAAGCGTAATCTCAGAGCCTTCATCACCTTCAATCCCGATTGAATATGAGAATTTCAAATCGTCCGGATGGTCATTCATGATTTCTGTCATGAGGCCGGTGTTTGCCTTGACTGTATAAAGCTGCTTCTCAGGGTCAAAAAGCACGTCGCTCGTAATCATCAAGTCTTCGTCGGCAAGCGAGTCAAAAGTTACATTGTGGGTCTTGATAGCCAAATCCACAGGCGCATCCTCAGCACCGACAATGTAACGCTCAACTTTTTCGTTGTCTTTCAAGTATTCCGCACTAATACTGCCCTTTGCCTTCAGGCTTTTCAGCAGCTTGTTGTCCGAGTCCTGAGTGAGATACAAATAGATCTCAATATTCGGGAACTCAATGTTCTGAATAAGATTCGCGCCCTGCTTTTGGTCGCCATCAAAAAAATCCGAGAACAAGGTCGAAAGGTTGAGACCTGTATCAAAAGTGTCCTTGTGGTCCAGACTAAGCCCCGTGAGATTCAAATCAAGGACAATCTCATCGATTTCACCAATCTTCAATCCACCCTCAAATTTTACCTTGTTTCCGTTCTCGTTGAAAACAAGCGTAGCATTCACAATATCGACTTCAATATAAGTGCCATTAGTAACAATATCTTTTTGACTTAGAGTAAATCCCGCGAGGTCAGCCTCTTTTCGCACGAAGTCAGAGCCGGAAGTCTTATCAGTAAACTTATCGCTTAAAATCTCAACGCCCCCCGCAAAAGAAAACTGAGAGTTCTTGCAGGTCACGCCTTCCCAGCCATCCGGGAGAACACAGGCAAGCCTCATGCTGCCCGACTTCAAGCTGGCCCTTTTGAGCGTTTCGTTCATTCCGTTGAAAGGAATTTTTTTATCAAGGTTGATGCGGGCATCTTCGCCAAGAGGAAGGGTAAGCCCCGTAACCTTTGCAATCGCAGGAGCCGTTATGCTCAGAATAACGTCATAATTGTTGACCTTTAGAGGTGTTCCGCCAGAAACACCTCCGTCAAGGAAAAGCTGCATTTCCGGCACAAGCTCCATATTTGCAAGGCTGAGCGTAACTATACCGCCCGAAGCACAGTCTACAGTCGGGGATTCTGAAAGGACTTTTGAAGAGTCATCTTTTGTAACAAGTTTAAGCTTTACAGGCATGTGAAAGTCAGAGCTAGGAGAAGAGCCAGCTTTAAGCCGGAACTCGATTTTTAAGCTGCCGCTTCGCATGGTCATCGTTCGGAATTCTGGGGCGGTAACAGATAAAGGAATATAAGCACCCTTGTCATAAATCGCTTTCACTTCTGTACGGTTCATTACGGTATCAATAGAACCTGAAAAGCCCTCGACAATCGCAAAACTTTGCTGCGTAACAGTCAGTGCCTGCTTGATATGCTTTGTATAATCAGGAATGTCAAAACTTTCAGAAAAATCAAAATCAGCGATGTCCGTGTCCGAGCCCAAAGACAGAGGCATCTCTTTGATAGGATAATTAATTATGTACTGGCAGGCATCCTCATCTTTTTGCGTGGGATTGTAATCGTAAACACCGATAGTTTTTGTAGAAGGCTGGTTGACTTTTACTTTGTCATTTTCAGTAGTCGGTGTGTTATAATCGACATTGCCGAGGTTTTTATCAAGGATTTCCTTTAATTTCTTGACATTCAGCTCTTCCCTTAATGTATAAGTAAGCTCACCCGCAGGAAGCTGATACACCGCATCGCTGGATATGGACACAGTTTCTGGCACATCAATATTCCTGAAATCATAGCAACCAAAAAAGAAAAAAACAAAAAAAATGCTAGCAAGAAAAACAAATCGCTTCATTTCCGTCTCTCCCCAAAATAAAAAATCCAGAGACTTTCGCAAATCTTAATACGTCAAATGTCGAGTTTTGAGATTTACTAGCTTTGTCAAAAAACGGCTCCCAGTCGTGTAAACGGCTTATCGAAACCGCAGGCTAGCCTGCTACACGTGGTTTGTGCTTGTAACTATATACGTTTGCCGCTCACGCGGCAGCACAAACCAAGTGTTTTCGTAAGCCGTTTCACTTCTTCGCGCCGTTTTTTGAAATACCCGACAAGTTCAAAACTCACCATTAGACGGCTTTACAAGCCAAATGCCGAGATTTGCAATTGCTGAACACTGCAAAAACAAGCGTAGGTGCGAGCACTTACATTGTCGTGCTCGTTTGGATTCTGTCATGAATCCACTTTGCGCGAGCGAGCGAAGCGAGTCTGACACCTTGTACGCGCAACCTAGTGAGCGTCAAGAAAACTTGCGAGGCAAGTT
>Ga0310695_10001505_pt1 | contig 54827 bp, 56 predicted proteins | sample RumenRJG_04DNA_FD_203882 | JGI IMG/M metagenome (GOLD analysis project Ga0310695, IMG submission 203882) | Bovine rumen microbial communities from Lethbridge, Alberta, Canada - RJG_04 (v2) (version 2) | ecosystem: Host-associated > Mammals > Digestive system > Stomach > Rumen | place: Canada...
CGACGGGCCTGCAGCTGATGAAGCAGTGCAGCGTCACCTGCTTTGAGGATATGCAGACCCACACGATCGGCCTCGGAGGAGAGCCTGTTACCTTCGTGGGATATCCGACGGAGCACGGCGTCGGCAGCATGTTCGCGCAGATGGGAAATGCCTTTGCCATTTCTTCCACCTGTGCCGACAGAGACGCGGCCTGGCAGTTCGTACGCCAATTCTTCCTTCCGGTATACCAGGAACAGTTTAAAGGCTTTGCCTTCCCCACCAATCTCTCCGTCTATGAGGAGATGAAGCAGGAGGCCATGGCGCAGCAGTACCAGCGCAATCCGGACGGCAGCTATACGCTTGACGCGAATGGGAAGCGGCTCCCTGTGGATCGGGGCAGTGTGAATCTCGGCGGCGCGGAGGTCAAGCTGCAGGCCGCGACGCAGGCGGACGTGGCCGCTGTGGAAGAGATCATTGGCGCCACCACCCATGTGCTGAGCACAGACGACAGCGTGAAAGAGATCATTGTAAGCGGAGCGGCGGGGTATTTCGCGGACCAGCGAAGCCTTGATGAGGCCGTAAAGCAGATCCAGAGCCGCGCGAATATCTACGTGAACGAACAGCGTTGATCGGTTTCATCGACTGAGGATCCCCTGATGTGTTTTGCATCAGGGGATTGCTGCGAGTTGTTGAAAGCTTTTAACGAAGCATATAGGATAACCGTCTGCTGTGAATTCCATACTGGACATTTGTTGGACAGCAGCCGATACACTTGCTTTATAAGAAAATGCCGTCGGACGGAGGCGTCGATATGGAAACAGAATTCAGACGCTGTCGAAGCGATCTCAGCATCCTTGGCAGCGGCGTGATCGTTTTTACGGCCTGGGAGCTGCTCAAGCCGCTGCTGATCGCCCTGCTGATCCCGCAGGCGGACACGGACGTCACGACCGTCGCCGCGGAGGAGCAGTTTTCGATGGGTATGATCTTTGCGTTTTTCTTCGGGCTGTTCCTGCTTTTCGTTCTGGACGTGTGGCTGCGGTTTTATATCGGAAAGGCGGCCAGAGCCGAGGCGGCGGGAAAGCAAAGGGGAAACGGCTACATGGTCGCCGCCTACGTGTTTTTCGCCTTTCAGGCGGTGAGTTTCGTGATAACGGTCGCGCAGCTGTTTCGATCGGGCCTGACGGAAGGGTCTGTCCTGGAAACCGCCGCGTCCCTGCTGGTGGAGCTCAGCTCCGCAATCATCATGGGGGAGCTTGCCTTTACGGCGAGAAAGTTCAAAAAGCTCAGCAAGCTGAGCATCGGGTGAACGGGAATGCAGAAGGATTTTCATTACTATGCGACCTACTGTGCCGCGCGCATTGCGGGATACTCCCATGAGGAAGGCCAGGAGATCTGTTACAGCGCCCAGCTTGTGGACTGGTGCTCCGCGACCTTCCTGTCCAAACTCAAAGGGCCGCGCGCCGCGGCGACGACCCAGCTGCAGCTGGAGCTGATGGAGGCCAGGACCGATCTGGTCGGCCTGCAGGATATCACGCGCATTTGGGCTTCCTTCCACTTCCTGCCCTACGATCTGCATGCGCAGGTGAAGCGCGCCTCCCGCCTGTACCGCAGCAAATACCGCCTGATCTGCAGGCCCAACGGCGCGCTGGTGCGGGATACGGTGGAGCTTGCCGCGAAGCGCGGCACCCAGGCCGTGGGGATCGCCATGCACGTGCTGGCCGACACCTGGGCGCACAGGAACTTTGCCGGGACGCCCTCCCTGGTCATCAACAACACGGACGCCTATTTCTACGAGCTGATCGACGAGGGGGGACAGGACCTCTGGCGGACGGTCCGGTTTCGCCACAGTCCCGGCGCGCCGGACGATCTGGAGCAGGGGATCTATTCCAACAGCGTCTACCAGTGGTCGGAGAATTCGATCATGAACCTGGGCCACGGGCGGGCAGGCCACCTGCCGGACTATAGCTTTATACGCTATAAGTATTTGCCGGCCTGGGCCGGATACGAGGAAAACTTCAAGGACAATCCCACGGAGTATTTCAAGGCCTTCTGTCAGATGGTCCGCGCCATGGAGTATCTTCGGGGCGGCGCCCCCGATTTCACGGTGGACAGCTATGCCTATGAGGCCGTGGCGCCCTGGGCGGAGGAGATCCGCAGGATCCTTGCCAGGCGGCAGCCGGATGCCTGCGGCGATTGGAGAGCGCTGGCGGAGCGGATCGCCGGACGGGAGATCGAGGACTTCGATCTGGAAAAGTATCAGGCGGCGTACCTTGCCGCGGACAGGACGGAGAAGGACAAGACCTTTCTCGGCGCGTTTTTCCTGGCCGCCATGGCGCACAAGAGCATGGTGACCAACGCGATCTTTCGCTCCGGAAACCTTCTGGCTGGCTTTTCGGTGGACTTTTCCGCGAAGGGCTTTCGCGGGATCCGCGATTACCGGCGGCTGCTGGAGCAGGAGAAAGGGGATGAGACACGATGACCCTGGCACAACGGATCGGGAAGCTCTTCCGCGCCCTGGGCTCCTGCCTGATCGCGTGGATCCTGATCAGGATGGGGGAAGACGGCTTCTTGCTGGTGAGCGCGCTGCTCAGCCTTGCGCTGATCGTATTCGGCGCGCGCAATCTCATCTATTATTTCTCCATGGCGCGGCACATGGTGAATGGACGCAGCATCCTGTATATCGGCGTGATCGCCCTGGATTTCGGCATCTTTACGCTCTCCGTTTCCGACATTCACGGCGTGTTCACCGTGCTGTATCTGCTGGGCGTGCATGCCTTCTCCGGCGTGATCGATATCCTGCGCGCGCGGGAAGCCAGACAGTTTGAGGCGCCGTCCTGGAAAATCAGCCTGGCGGAGGGTATCGCCAATATCGGCGTGGCCCTTGTGGCGGTGGTCTTCGGTATTTTCCTGGGAAACATGAGGAATCTGACGGTCATCTACGCGGCGGGCCTTATCTATTCGGCACTTTTGAATATGATCTCCGCCTTCCGGCGGACCGCCATCGTGTACATCCCGTGACGGCCCGGCGGCAGTTATACCGTGCCATAGACGAGTCTTAAAAACGACATAACACGCAAAGAGAGCCTGCGGCGGAGCCTCCCGCCGCAGGCTCTGTCCGCGCTGTGACATTTGTGTGATGCTCCGGGTGCTATCCTGTGACCGTAAAGGAAAACGAAAGAGACAGGAGGGAGAACCGCCATGAAAAGCATCAACAGGATTTTTCGATACGCCATTCCCTATTTTTTGCTGATCAACATAGCCATTTTCGTCAGCGCCCAGGTATTCCACAATGATGTCCATTTTGGCTTGGCGCTCAGCCTGATCTGCCCGGTGCTCTGCGGCGTTTTGTCCTGGTTCGCGGAGAGGAATAAAAACAAACAGATCGAGGAGCTGTGACGTTCGTATGCCGGGAGCTCCGCTGATCCCATTGTAAACAGAAAACGTACAGGCGTATATCAAAGAATAAGGAGGATATTAATCATGACAGACAACAAGAGGATCCAGGACAAGGATCTGGAGAACGTGACCGGCGGCGCCGGCGGCTGGCAGAAGTACGCCAGAGGCAGCTACGTGAACTTCGGAAGCTACGTCGTATACACCGTTGCCAGCGGCGACGTGCTGACCGGGATCGCCCCCCGCTTCGGTGTGACCGTGGCCCAGATCCAGCAGTGGAACGACATCAAGAATCCCAACGTGATCACTGCCGGGCAGAAGCTCACCATCTATCCCACGGTGATCCGCTGAGAGCGGCGCGGCCCCTGCCGTAAAAACACGGCAGGGGCACATTTCATGTCAGACAAGGAGACTTTTCCATAATGAAGCGAGTGCTATCCGTTCTTCTTTCCCTCGCAATGATCTTCAGCCTTGCGGCCTGCGCCGCCCGGCCGGATAAGGCCGGGGCGCAGGGGGCAGACGAGCCGGTATATGGCTTTCGTCTGAAAGAGACGAGAGACTTTCCCCTTGCGGGCGCCAAGGTGCTGTACTTTGAGCATGCCCGGACCGGGGCCGAGCTTTTATATATCGCCAACAGCGATACGAACCGCGCCTTCGACCTGACCTTTTTCACCAGGCCGGAGGACAACACGGGCCTGCCCCACGTGTTTGAGCACGCGGCGCTGATGGGTTCGGAAAAATATCCGGACAGCGGGCTGTTTTTCGATCTGCTGTATCAGACCTACAACACCTATATGAACGCGGAGACAGGTCCGGCTTACACCACCTATCCGGTCGCCAGCCTCTCGGAGGAGCAACTGCTGGCCTATGCGGATTTCTATACGGACAGCTGCCTGCATCCCCGCGTGCTGGAAGACGAGAGCCTTTTCCGCCAGGAGGCCTGGCGCTACCGGCTGGAGGATGTGCAGGCGCCCCTCACCATTGAGGGGACGGTCTATTCGGAGATGCAGGCGGCGTCCACCCTGTATCAGGCCTCTTATTACAACATGCTGCGCACGGCCTTCCCGGGGGCGTCCTGCGGGAACGTTTCCGGCGGCGTCCCGGAAGAGATCCCGGAGATGACCTGGCAGGCGCTCAGGGAGTATCACGCGGCGTATTACCATCCCTCCAACTGCATCGCCTATCTCTATGGGAAGTTTGAGGATTATACCGCTTTCCTGAAGCTGCTGGACGGATACTTCTCCGCCTATGAAAAGCGGGAGAGAAGCGCCGATGCAGAGGCGTGGACGCCCTTTGAAGGGCTGCGGCAGGCGGAGTTCTTCTTCCCGGCGGAGGCAGGGACAGACACGGAGGGGGCCTCCGATCTGTATTACGCGTTCCTCTGCCCCGGGCTGAAGGAAGACCCGCAGGAGGAGCTGTATCTGAATACGCTGACCGATCTGATGGCGGCCGACGCCTCGCCGGTCTGCCGCAATCTCCAGCAGGCGCTTCCCGCGGCCTTCCTGAGCACGTGGATCTCCATGGGCACGCCGGTGGACGCCATCGTCTTCAACATCTCCGGGATCGACCGGGAGGATGCGACCGCGGCGCGGGAAGCGATCGACGCGGGGCTGAGAGAGATCGCGGAGCAGGGGTTTTCGGCGGAACTGGTGGACGCCATGTCCGCTTCCCTCAATATGAATATGCGTCTGAGCCGGGAGAACACAGCCCTGGGCGTGAGCCTGCTCACCGGTCAGATGATCCCATACTACGCCGAATCCGGGCGGATCTTCGACAGCCTGGACTATGCCGAGGCGCTGCAGAAGATGGAGGCCTGGAATCGGGAAGGGATCTACAGCCGCGTGACGCGGGACTGGCTGCTGGACTGCGCTTCCCGTGTCCTCAGCGTCACCTCTCCGGAGCCGGGTAAGCGGGAAGCGCTGGACGAGGCGGAGGCTGCCCGCCTGGCCGCCGTGAAGGCGAGTATGAGCGAAGAGGAGATAGCGGCCCTGGTCGCGGAGACGAACGCGGCGGAGGCAGAAAACGACGCGTCCGCGTACCTCAAGCAGCTGCAGGCGGTTTCCGTTCGATCTCTCCCCGAGGAGGCGGCAGACTATGACATCCGGGAGGAGACCGACCGCCTGGGGATCCGCCGGCTGACCGCTGCGGTCGAAGTGGATGACGTGGGGATGCCGGTGCTGCTGCTTGACGCGGCGGGGATCCGACAGGAGGACCTCCACTGGTTCGTCCTCTACCTCTCCCTTCTGGGAGAGCTGGATACCGGCAGCCACTCCAAGGAGGAGCTGCAGGAGCTGAGCGCCCGGTATCTTTTCGGCGGAGAGTTCCGGCAGTCCCTGATGGATGAATACGGGACGAGGAACTATCATCCTTACCTGCGGGCCGCCTGGCTCAGCAGCGGCGAAGACCTGGAGCGGGGCTATGCGCTTGTCTATGAGCTCCTGTATGAGACCAGCTTCGCGGATACCGAGACGCTGAGCGGGCTCATCGAGCGCAATTGCAGCGGCATGAAAAGCCTGATCACTTACAGCGCCTATGATACCATGATGTATCGCCAGCTGGGGGCGGAGACGCCGCTCTACGCCTATTACAGCTATTGCAACGGGCTGGACTACTATGCATTTCTGGAGAAAACGGCGGCGCGGATGCAGGCGGAGCCGGACGCGGTGGTGAAAAAGCTGGAACAGATCCAGCGGCAGATGAAAAACAGGGCCAACGCGGCCGCACTCTTTGCCGGCGCGCCGGAGCTGATCGAACAGAATCGAAGCCTGTCGGAGCAGTTTTTCGCGAAACTGGACGACCGGCCGGTGGAGAGCGTGACCTACGTCTTCGAAAAGCCCGCCATGTGCGAAGCGCTCGTCGTGGATGAGACGGTCCAGTATAACGGCCTGATCGGAAGCTTTGCGGATATGGGCCTGGAGGCCTATACGGCGGATATGGACGCGGTGGCCTCCCTTGTCACGGACCGCTGCCTGATCCCGCAGCTGCGGGAGGAGTACGGCGTATACACGCCCATGCATTGCTATGACAGCTTTGCCGGCGCCTATCTGATCTCCTATCGCGATCCGAATATTGAAGAGACCTTCTCTGTCTACGATCAGCTTTCGACGATGCTGGCCGCGGACAAAGTGGATCAGGAAACGCTGGACGGCTATATCCTGGCCTGCTATTCCGCCTATGCCATGCCGGAAGGAGAATTGAGCGGGGCGATCGCCGCGATCACTTCCCGGCTGTGCGGCGAGCCGGAGGATCTGAAGATCCGGTATATGGAAGAACTGAAATCCCTGACGCCCGCAAGACTGCAGGCCTACGCGGCCGCCTACCGGGAGCTGGCCGAGAACGGGCACCGCTTTACGGTGGGAAGCGAAAGGGCCGTGAGCTCCCATAAAGAAATGTATGACCGCATCCTCCGCCCCTTCAGCATTTGAGAGTTTTCAACAAAAAACAGAGAAATGCTCGTTAATACTGGACATTTGCCGGACAGGCCGGTATAATATTGATAATTGCATTGTAAAATATGGAAAAGCCATATCAATATAAGGAGGTCAGCATGGAAATCAAAACGTTCAGCAAAGGGAAAGTCGTTTTCAAAGAGGGCGACCCGGGCGATTGCATGTATGATGTTTATTCCGGAAAGGTCGGCGTCTACGCGGCCTACGGTGAGCCGGAGCAGAAGCTTCTGATGGAGTATTATCCGGATCAGTACTTCGGGGAAATGGGACTTCTGGAGCATGCGCCCCGCTCGGCTACGGCGGTCGCCATGGAGAACGATACTACTGTCGCGATGATCACGGAAGAGAGCTTTGGCGAATTTTTTGAAAAGAACCCGGCCAAGGTGCTGATGGTCATGCAGCAGATGAGCCACAATCTGCGCAGAAGAACCGATGATTTTGTGGAGGTTTGCCGGAAGATCAAGGAGCTTTCTGATAAGGAGGGTGACAAATGAAAATCAAATCGTTCACCAAAGATGAGCTTATTTTCCGCCAGGGCGACGTTTCCAACGTGATGTATGATATCCTCTCCGGCAGCGTCGGCATCTACATCGGCTACGGTACGGAAAACGAGACCCAGCTGACGGTTTTGAAATCCGGGGACTTCCTCGGAGAGATGGGCATGATCGAAGCCTATCCCCGCAGCGCCACCGCCGTGGCGATGGAGGACGGGACGGAACTGAAAGAGATCGGGATCTCCGAGTTTTCCGAGTTCTTCAAGGAGCAGCCGGAGCGCCTGCTGGCGATCATGAGGCAGCTCAGCCAGCGCCTGCGGGACCGGACAGAGGACTACCAGGCGGCCCGTGTCGTGCTGAACAATCTGGAAGAGACCCAATCCGAGCCCGACAAGCGCAGCAAATCGCTGCTGCAGAAGGTCAAGGATTACATCGCTTTTTATAACCGTACGATGAGCACGGCTTATCAGTCCGATTACGGGACGATCATCCAGGATTCTTACTTCTATTATTGGACCCGCCGTTAAAGGCAAATATGGCTTCCGTTCCAACAGGAACGGAAGCCATATTTGAACGGAGCATAAAATATGGAACGAGATCAAATCATTCAGAGCAGCGTCATCGCCGACATGTCCGAGGGCGTTATGGCCGTCCGCTTTGACGGCGTGATCGAGCTTGCCAACGACGCGGCGCTGGGCATTTTTGAAAAAGAAGAGAAGGGCTTCGTGGGCAGCTCCTTTGTCCGCGCCTTTTTTGACGGTGAGGAGAACGATGAATTCATCCAGTGCGTTCTTGACGCCGTGTATGAGAAAGGCACGCGGCGGGAGAGCTATGTGCCTTATCGCACGGCCCAGGGCGTCAAGCAGCTGCGCGTCGTCTCCTCCTGCCTCCATGAGCGGGGGGAGATGATCGGCGTGGTCCTTGTGATCAGCGACATCACGGAGCTGACGGAAATGCGGGACGCCGTTCGGGCCATGGAGCGGATCCAGGAGCTCAACCGCAAACTGGAACTGCGAAACCGGGTCCTGCAGGAGACCTTCGGCCGCTATCTGTCGGATGATGTGGTGAAAGAGATCCTGGATTCTCCCAGCGGCTGGAAGCTGGGCGGGCAGCGGCAGACGCTCACGGTGATGATGAGCGACCTGCGGGGCTTTACCGCCCTGTCGGAGCGGATGTCTGCCCAGGACCTCATCGCCATGGTCAACCATTATTTCGGCGAGATGTACGAAGAGATCGAACGCCAGCACGGCACGCTCATTGAGTTTTTGGGCGACGGCATGCTGATCGTTTTCGGCGCGCCCGCCTGGAGGACCTCCCACGCGGCGGAAGCCGTGGCGGCAGCCATCGGCATGCAAAAGCGCATGGAACAGGTCAACGCGTGGAACAGGGAACACGGCTACGAGCCCCTGGCCATGGGCATCGGGATCAATACCGATGAGATGATCCTCGGCAATATCGGCTCGGAGAAACGCACCAAATACGGCGTTTTGGGAGCCGCCGTCAATATGGCCGGCCGGATCGAGAGCTATACCACGGCGGGGCAGATCCTGATCTCGCCGAAGACCCTGGCGGCCATAGAGGAAAAGCTGGAGGTCCGGCAGACGCTGTCGATCGCTCCCAAGGGCGTGACGGGGGAGATCCAGCTGTCCGACGTCACGGGCATCGGCGGCGCGTATGATCTTCACCTGGACGCGGTGGCGGAAAGCCTGCTGCCCCTGGCGGCATCCGTCCCTGTGCGCTTTGCCTGCCTGGAGGGCAAGCACCGAAGCGAGGAGCGGCTGGCGGGTGAGATCCTGGCGATCTCATCCCGGGAGGCGCTTTTGAAAACCGACGCGGCGCTGGCCGCCCTGGACAATATCTGCCTGGATATCGGGGGCGAGCTCTACGCGAAGCTCACCCGGAAAGAAAAGGAGCTGTGCCGCATCTCCTTCACGGCAAAGCCGCCCTGCTTCGGGGACTGGTTCAGCCGCATAAGCGCCGGAACAGCGGGAGGGGAAAGACATGAGCTCGCCTGAATTTCAGCTGACCGTGCTGGGGACACGGGGCTCTGTTGCCATGAGCGGCGCAGACTACAGGGAGTACGGCGGCAGCACGTCCTGCTACATGGTACAGGCGGGGGAGGATACCGTCTTCCTGGATGCGGGGAGCGGGCTGCTCTCCGCGCCGGGCTCTTATCCCAAGGCGCCGGTGATTCTGCTGAGCCATCTTCATCTGGACCACGTTCTCGGACTGGGCATGTTCCCCCCGCTTGCGCGGAAAGAGCTGCAGATCGATCTGTATATCCCTTTCTGTGAAACGGAGGAGAGCGCCCGCCGGCAATTGGACCGGATCTATTCGCCGCCCTTCTGGCCGGTGCGCCTGGAGGAATTGGGGGCGGAGCTGCGCCTGCGCTGCGTGCCGGCGCACTTTTCCGTGGGCAGGATCCGGGTGGAGACCATGACGGGACAGCATCCCGGAGGCTGTATGGTCTATAAACTCAGCTGCGCCGGGAAAACCATCGTCTTTGCCACCGATTATGAGCATGGCGGGGAAAGCGACGCACGCCTTGCCGCCTTCGCCAAGAACGCGGATCTGCTGCTCTATGACGCCCAGTTCGCTCCGGAGGAATACGAACGGAAAAAGGGCTATGGCCATTCCACGGCGGAAAAGGGCCTGGAGCTTATGGAGCGGAGCCACGCCGGGCAATTGCTTTTGATCCACCATGATTTCAAAAGCACGGACCGCATCCTTCTCCAGCGGGAAAAAAAGCTGGGGACAGAGCGGGCCTCTTATGCAAGAGAAGGGCAGACGATCATACTGTAGAACGAGCATGCGGCAGGGGCCTCCCTGCCGCATGGCTGTACTGGACATTTGTTGGACAGTTGATATTACAATTTTTGTGAATTGGAGATGCGCGCACCCAGGCGGGCGCGCCGGGACGAACGGATAGGATACAGTCATGATACGAAAAAGCATAACCGTAAAGAGCATATCGGGGATCATCCTCCTTTTGGCCGTGTTCGCAGTCCTTGTCAGTTTGGCGGGCATGCGGGCGTTCAGTACTGCGGCAAGGGCGCAGTATTCGGAGGACGCTTTTCGCATCGCGGACGCGGCGGCCATGGAGATCGACGCCGATCGGATCGACTCCTTTTTTGACAGCGGAGGAGACTCGGAGGAATACCGCGCGATCTGGAAGCGGATGGACGAGTTGTGCAATGCCATGGGGGCGACCTTTATCTACGTAATCCGCCCGGACCTCGATGACTATGGCCAGATCACCTTCGTTTTTTCCACAGTGAACCATGAGAGCGAGTATTCGCCCTATGAGGTCGGCTACGTCCGCCAAACGACCAATGATGAGTACCGGCAGATCTACCGGAATCTCTATGAGGGCACGTCTGAGCGGGAACTGATCTTTCTGGAAAGCAGAAGCTATTCCAAGGCGGAACATCATCTGACCGCTCTGCTTCCCCTGAAGGGCGCGGGCGGAGAGACGGAAGCCATCCTCTGCGTGCAGCGTCAGATGAGTTCTCTTGGCCAGGTGCGCCGGATGTTCCTGCGCAGCATCCTTCGCGTGCTGATCGCCCTGACGATCATCGTAGGCATCGGCCATGGCATCTATTTGAACCGTGTGCTGATCCGCCCGGTGCGCAGGATCACCGATGAGGCTGCACGCTTTGCCCATGAAAACCAGGCGGCGGAGCAAAAGCTCACGCAGCTGATCCGCAATGAGGATGAGATCGGGCTTCTGGCGGCTTCCATCGATCAGATGGAAGAGCGTATCGGGGACTACATAGAAAACATTACCGCGATCACCGCGGAGAAAGAGCGGATCACGGCGGAGCTGGACCTGGCCGGACGGATCCAGGAGGCGATGCTCCCCCACGAATTCCCGCCGTTCCCCGGGCGGAAGGAGTTTGATCTTTACGCCAGCATGACCCCTGCCAAGGAGGTGGGAGGGGATTTCTACGACTATTTCCTGATCGATGAGGATCACCTGTGCCTGGTGATCGCGGACGTGTCGGGCAAGGGCGTACCCGGAGCCTTGTTCATGATGGTCGCCAAGATCATTTTGCAGAGCTGCGCCATGCTGGGCCGCTCCGCCGCCGAGATCCTCACCAAGACCAATGAGGCGCTCTGCTCCAACAACCAGGTGAATATGTTCGTGACCGTCTGGCTGGGGATCCTGGAGCTGTCTACCGGGAAACTGACGGCCGCCAATGCCGGACACGAGTATCCCGTTTTCAAGCGCCCGGGCGAGTCCTTCGAGCTTATGAAGGACAGGCACGGCCTGGTGATCGGCGGCATGGAGGGCGTGCGGTACAGGGAATATGAATTGCGGCTGCTTCCGGGAACAAAGCTGTTTTTGTATACGGACGGCGTTCCGGAGGCGACGGATCCCGACAATATGATGTTCGGGACCCAGAGGATGCTGGACACGCTGAACCGGATGCCGGAAGCGGACCCGGAAACCCTTCTGCGGGAGGTGCATGCGGCGGTGGACCGCTTTGTCCAAGGCGCAGAGCAATTCGACGATCTGACCATGCTCTGTCTGGAATACCGGGGCGCCGGCCCCGAGGAGCCGGCGGAAAGACAAAAGGAGTGAATGACCGTGCGCAGCGAATACAGAAACGATCCGGCGATGGATCCATCGGGTTTCGTCCTGCTTGCGGACTACGTCCCCCATATCGTGCAGGAGATCCGGTATTACTCCACCTACAACTTCATCGGAGATCGGATCGACGGATACGAAGAGCCGTGCGCCCTTCTCACGGTCGAGGCGGCCAGGGCCCTGAAAGCTGCCAGCAGCGAGCTGATCGTGCAGGGATACCGTCTGAAGGTGTTTGACGCCTACCGGCCGGCCTGCGCGGTAAAGCATTTTGTGCTGTGGGGGATCGAGGATCAGGACATTCGCATGAAGCCGTATTTTTATCCGGAGCTGGAAAAGCAGGAGCTGTTTTCCAAAGGCTATATCGCCAAGCGATCCAGCCACAGCAGGGGCAGCGCGGTGGACCTGACGCTGCTGGATATGGAGACAGGGAAGGAACTGGACATGGGAAGCCCCTTCGATCTGTTCAGTGAGCGGTCTCATCCCGACTGCAGGGACGTTACCCGGGAGCAGTACGAAAATCGGATGCTGCTGCAGCGGGTGATGCTCCGCAGCGGTTTTCAGCCGATCGACTGCGAATGGTGGCATTTTTCCCTGCGGCATGAGCCGTATCCGGATACCTATTTTGAATTTCCTGTGTCGTCCGCTTATCTGAAACGATAGCGGCCGGTGAAACGAATGGGGGAAAAAGAGATGGAGCGGAACTATAAAAATGGGGACTTGATTTTCCGGCAGGGGGAAACGGGCTCCTGCATGTATGTGATCCAAAGCGGAAAGGTCGGTATCTATCTGAACTATGGGGAAGCCCGGCAGGCAAAGCTGACGGAGCTTTCCTCCGGGCAGTTCCTGGGAGAAATGGGATTCCTGGATAAGCTGCCCCGCTCCGCGACTGCCGTTTCTCTGAGCGAAGATACCGTTCTGGAAGTGATCGATGAAGAGAACTTTGAGCGCAGCTTTTCGGAGAATACGGCGAAGATGCTGTCTCTGCTGCAGCAAATGAGCATGCGGCTGCGCCGCATTTCCCGTGATAATGCGGACGCCTGCCGCACGGTCAGCGACGTGGTGGAGGCGGAGACGGCTGGCAGAGAGAAGGACGCGGCGCTGAAAAACCGCATTGCCAAGACGCTGGCCGGATTTGAGGTGTCCCGTCTGGAGGATCTGGAAGAGGGAGGGACCGCAGAATGAATACGCTCCGTTTCTCCGCCGGTGACCTTATCTTCCGCGAGGGAGATTTTCAGCTCACGATGTATGACATCCAAAAGGGGAGCGTGGGCGTTTATCTGGATTATGACACAGAGCAGAATAAGCAGCTTACGGTTTTGCGTGAAAACCAGTTCCTGGGCGAGATGGGATTGATCGAATCCGCGCCTCGCTCGGCCACGGCGGTCGCGCTGGAGGATGAGACGGTCCTGAGGGAGATCGGAGAAGATGAATTCTTCGCTTACTTTGAAGACAAGCCGGAACGCCTGCTGCAGATCCTGCGGCAAATGAGCGCACGGATCCGGGAAAACACGGAGGAATACCGGGAGGTCTGCCGTGCCCTCTTTGAGAGAGAAGAGGCCGAAAAGGCCGGCAGGGAAAAAAGCGACGCGCTCAATGAGCAGCTGAACGCGATCAGCAAAGCGGCTAAGAAGAGAAAAACGTGTTTTCCGGGGCTGCGCTCCTCTTTCTACGAGTACGTGAAGGAGGATCTTGCGGCATATGAGGGCAAGCGGGAGGTCGTCCGGGCCAATCTGATAGAGCGGCTGGTGGTACGCAGACTGTCCCCCGAAGACATGCACGCCAATCCGGACGATGAGTTTTCCGATCCCGCTATCGGGCCGAGCGACCGGATCATCAGCGAATACTCGCGCCAGATCTCATGGCTCTACAGGGATAATGAGCCTGTTTTTCCGAGCCCGATCGTGGTTTACAAGCTGGCCTCGGACGGTTATCTGATCCTGAACGGACACCACCGCTGGGCAGCCGCGATCAAAGGCGGCCTGAAGAAAGTCCGTGCGGTCATCATGAATCCCCCCAAATGAGCGGCAGAGAGGAGCGCGAGGAGAAGCATGCGCGTATCGTTTGACCTGGATGATGTGCTTTTCGTGTCGCCGGACAGCTATGAGACGGAACCGGCGCCAGGCTTCCCCTTTAACCGGATGTTTCCGGACAGACTGCGGAAGGGTACGCCGGAGTTGATCCATGCGCTGCAGGAGCGCGGATATGAAGTCTGGATCTATACCTCGTCCTATCGGACGGAGACCTATCTGCGCGCGCTGTTCCGGGCTTACGGCATCCGCTTCGATTCCATCGTGAACGCCCAGCGGCATAAGATCGAGGTGCAGAGGGACCGCCGGGAGAGGCTGCCCCAGAAGCTGCCGAACTTTTATCGGATCTCGCTGCACGTGGACGATGAAAAGGCCGTGCAGGAGAATGCCCGCCGCTATGGCTATCGGACCATGCGCGTCTATGAACCGGATGAGCACTGGGTGGAGAAGGTACTCCGGGAGGCGGACCGTATTTACAGGCTGCAGCTGGAAGAACACAAATAGCAGGGGGAGCGGCATGGAAGAGAAACTGCAGAAGATCGAGGCCTTGTTTGTCAAATACGGAGCGGTCCCCACGTCGCTGGATGAAGCGAACAGAGTGCGTTTTGGGGATCGGGTGATTTTTGAGAGGAGCGGGTGCTATATCCGCGCCGGCGTTGCCGCCTTCGACGGGCAGCCGTTTTTGACGCTCTCCAGTATCGACCAGCTGAAATTCGCTGAGCTGGGAATGCTGGAGGACGTTGACGCGCTGCCGGTAGATTGCCCGGACGAGCGCCTGGAACAGGCAGTCCGCTACGCGCTCGGCGTAGAGCCCTATCCGGAAGTATATCCATCATGAGTATAAGCTGAGAAAAGAAGGAACGCCATGAAAGAGATCTCGATAAAAGACATACAGAATATCCGGATCGGCCAGGTGGAGAACGCCGCGGCGGGGACCGGATGCACGGTGCTGATCTGCAGGGACGGCATGCGTGCGGGTCTGGACGTGAGAGGCGGCGGCCCCGCTTCCCGGGAGAGCCAGCTTCTTGATCCCCTTACGGCGGCGCGGGTGATCCACGGGATCGTCCTGGCGGGAGGAAGCGCCTTCGGCCTGGGCGCTGCCGACGGGGTGATGCGGCTGCTTGAGGAACGGGGCATCGGCTATGACGTGGGCGTGACGAAAGTCCCGCTGGTGGCCCAGGCGGATCTGTTCGATCTGACGGTGGGCGATCCCTTTGTCAGACCGGAGGCGTCCATGGGCTACGAGGCCGCAGGACTCGCGCTCGACGCGCCGAATTACCGGGACGGCAATTACGGAGCGGGCTGCGGCGCGACGGTAGGGAAGATCACGGGGATGGGCTGCTGCATGAAGACAGGGATGGGCAGCTTCGCCCTGGAGCTGGGAGCTTTGCAGATCGGCGCGGTCGTCGCGCTCAACGCCCTGGGAGACGTATTCAACTGGCGGAGCGGCGAACAGATCGCCGGCGTGCTGCGCGAGGATCGTTCGGGATTCCGCAGCACGGCGGAGATCATGAAACAGGACGCATCCGTGATCGAAAACCGGTTTACCGGCAACACGACCTTGGCTGTCGTGATCACGAATGCGGCCTTTGAAAAACCGGCGCTGTGCAAGATCGCCGGTATGGGCCATGACGGCTTCGCCCGATCCATAAAGCCCGTACACACGTCTTACGACGGAGACAGCATCTTTGCCGTTTCGGTCGGAGACGTAAAAGCGGATCAGGAGCTGGTGGGGACGCTGGCGGCGGAAGTGATCAGCGAAGCCATCATAAGAGCGGTGGAAAGCGCGGAGAGCGCCTATGGCTTCCCCGCTGCGAGAGATCTTGTATAAGGGCTTTTTCTGTGCCGCTTTTGTGACATTTGCTCTGTTATCCTGTCCTCAGAAACAGAAAAACAAGAAAACGCTTGTAAAGGAGAATGAACATGAGCATCTTATCCAGGATCCAGGGCTTTCACGACGCGGGCGAGGGTCCGAATGGGGTCAACACAGAGAAATACGGGGTCCCGGCCCGCTCGATCTACACGGCCCTTGTTCCCGGAGACCTGCACCAGAAGATCGAAGTCAAGGACGAGCAGGGGCAGACGCTGTATTGGACAAAGTCCTCGGTTTTCGCGCTGAAGGGCAAGACGGACGTTTTTGACGCGTCCGGCACACAGGTGGCGCACCTGGAGAAAAAACCGGTCAGTCTGCATGAAAAGCATTTTATCACCATGGCGAACGGGCAGAAGTTCACGCTCTCCAACGAATTGCTCCACGTCATCAAGGACATCACCAATATCGAGGGCCTGGACTGGAAGATCAAGGGCAATATCATCGGCTTGAATTTCACGCTCTTTGATCAGAATGATGAGCCGGTCGCGGCCATCGGGCAGAAAATGGTCTCCATGCATGACCGCTACAGCATTGATCTCTACCAGCCCCAGTATGAAAAAATCGTGGTGGCGATCGTGATCCAGCTGCAGAAGATGCTCACGGCCCGCCGGGAGAACAATGAGTAAAAATCACAGGACGAGAAAAGAATCGGAGGTGTTCGTTATGAAAAAGATTGCGGCCATTATCGTGCTGCTTGCCCTCATGCTCAGCCTTGCCGGCTGCGGCAGTTCGGTATCGATCGGCGGGTTTTCCTCCAAGTATTTCAACAGCGACGCCTACGATGCGGCTGTCCAGGAGCTCATGACCCATTTTGACAGCCTCGGCGGCTGCACGCTGAAGAAGATCGGATACGCCGGCGACAAGACCGTAAAGGAGGCGGCGGAGGCCCGGGGGCTGGCGCCTGAACAGATCATCGTGCTCACGTCCGATTTTGAGACGGATGGAAGCAGCCGCGAAGACGGTCTGGAGCCCAACAAGAGCTATGAAGATTACCAGTGGATCCTGACACGGGGAGGTTCCTTCGACCCCTTCTGGGAGATCGTGGAGCAGGGCTGACGGACGCGGCAGGCGTTTTTGTAAAAGCGGCGCCCGGCAGATAGTCTCACCCGCGATTGATTGCAGAGGAAGCGATCCTCAAAAGCATATGGAAAGGAGCGGCATCATGAAAAAGAATATGAAAAAATGGATTTGTCTGTTTGTTTGCGTTCTGATGCTCCTGGCCCTGCCGGCCTGCGGCAGCGCGAAAACAGAGCCGGCCGCGCAGCCGGCGGAAAACAGCTCCGCCGAGTGGACCCGGGAGGGCTACTTCACGGATGAAAACGGGAACATCCTCTCCGTCACCTGGATGGAGGATATCGACGAGCCCGGCTGGTACGTGGGCTGTATGCTGGGCGAGGATCTTATCGAGGACTCCTGGGGAGGCACCCTGCCGCAGGAAGGAAACACCCTGCGCGGCACCCTCAATTCTTCCGGCAGCAAAGGTGATCTCAACGTCACCGTTTCGGAAGAGGGCGAGGACGGTCTCCTTCTCACGGTCGAGGGAGGGGAGACCTACCATTTCACCTCCATGGGCGATATGACGGCCAGCATCATGGTGACGATCAACACGGACGGCTCCGGCATGATCGGCTATGAAGCGGGCGAGACCGCACCGGAGCTCGACCCCGAGTGGCCGTTTCAGTCCGCGCAGGTCAATCTGGGCGAGCCCGAGACCTACACCTTTGCCGCGGCGCCCGAGGCGGGCAATCTGTTCGTGAAGTGGACAAAGAACGGCGAGGACTTTTCCGCCGAGCCGGTCATCACCTTGCTGCTGGACGAGAGCGCGGACTTTGTCGCCGTGTTTGAAGAAGACCCGGATTGGCAGAATCCGGTCATGAACTTCATCGGAGAGTATCAGAGCGGACGAGCCCATGCCCTGGTGGAGTGCTTTGGAAACGAGGAGGCCTGGATCACCATTGAATGGGGCGGCAGCGCCCGGGAGCTGGCCCGCTGGGATATCGTGGGCCGGCTGGACACCGATACGCTGACCATTGACTATTCCAACGTCACCAAGTCCATCGTCACCTACGACGACAGCGGAGAGATCGTCAGCCAGGAGCCGGCGTATGAGGACGGCACCGGAAGCATCGCCTTCAACGACGACGGGACCTTTACCTGGCACGAGGACCAGTCCGAATACGGGACGGACATGGTGTTTGAGTGGATCCCGGTACAGGAAGGCTGATCTTTCAAATCCATAGGATCAGGGGATCTGCGGTATCCGATGCGCAATGAGGGAGGTATTGTCCATGAAGCACAACATTTTGCGAGTTCTCGTCGCGCTGCTGCCCCTTTCTCTGCTCTGTCTCTGCGCGGGATGCGGACAACAGAAGCAGCCGGCAAGAGACAGCCGGGAGATCCTGGAAGAGATGATCGTGGATTACGGCAGCTACGGCGAAGAGGCGGAGACGCGCGTCGGCGAGCTCATGGAGGAGCTCTCCGCGGCAGACGCCGAAGCTGCTCTTCGGTGGGATAAGATCATGGACCTCTGGCGTTCCTGCAACTCCGACCTGCCGATCCACTACGATGTTCTGCCGGACGGTTTGCCGGAAACGGATGAATTGGCCATCGCGGCGCTGGGCTTTCAGCTGGAGCCCGACGGGACCATGCGCCGGGAGCTGATCGAGCGGCTGAAGGTCGTTTTAAACAGCGCGGAGAAATACCCGCACGCGCTCGTTATCTGCACAGGAGGCGGGACGGCAGCCGAGAACAAAGGGGTAAGCGAAGCCGGGAAAATGGCGGAGTGGCTGATCGAAAACGGCCTCTCTCCTGACCGTGTGATCGTGGAGGATCAGTCTCTCACCACGGCCCAGAACGCGATCTGTACCTTTGATATCCTGGAAGCGAACTACCCCCAGGTGAAGAAGCTGGCCATCGTTTCCAGCGATTATCACATCGCCACCGGGACGCTGCTCTTTGAGGCCGAGTCGATCCTCCGACAGGATAAGGGGGAGGATGGCCGGATACAGGTCGTCTCCAACGCGGCGTGGAAGGCGCCCTCCGGCAGCCTGTCCAGCATGTTCCAGGCGGGGGCGCTCATTGAGCTGTCCGGCGATGTGGATACGGCCTTTGAGATTTACTATGAGACCTATGATATCCACGAGCTGCCGCCGCTGCAATAACCCGCCGCCGGCCTTGTTCCGCAACAAAATAAGCTGAAAGCAGGCACTTTTTCAGTGCCTGCTTTCAGCTTGCCGGATGCGGCTTTGCCTCTCCGCAGCCCATGCCGCGGCTGCAGCGGTTTTGCGTTTTCGTCAGCGCCGGGGAGGTCACTTGAGGAGCTTGGGGATGATGCCGTACTTTTTCATCCGGCGGTACAGGGTCGCCCGGCTGATCCCCAGGCGCTCGGCGGCGGCGTCCACGTTCCCGCCGCAGATCGTGAGGGCCGCGACGATCGCCCCTTCTCCCGCGTCCTGGGGGATCGACAGCGTATCGCCCAGGCTGCTGCTGGGACGCTCCAGCACCAGCTGCAGGCTCTCACTGGTCAGGATCGGGCCCGGATCGCTGTAATAGGCGCGGGCGATGCTGTTCTGCAGCTCCCGCACGTTGCCGGGCCAGTCATAGGCCTGCAGACCCTCCACAAACTCCCGGGTCATCGTTTTGGGCGCTTCCGGGTTGTTCGCGTTCAGTTCCTGCAGATATCGTTCGGCAAAGAGCAGGATATCCTCCGGGCGGGAGCGCAGCGGCAGGATCTCCAGAGTGAGCGGGCTCAGCCGGTAGTACAGATCCTTTCGGAACATGCCCCGTTCGACCATGTGCGCCAGATCCTGGCTGCTGGCCGCGATGATCCGGATGTCCAGCTTGATGGGATTGTTGCTGCCCAAACGCTGGATGGTATGGGTTTCCACCGCCTGCAGGAGCTTGATCTGCATATCCAGCGGGATGGCGGACACCGCGTCCAGGAACAGGGTCCCCTTATCCGCCAGCTCGAAACGTCCCGGCTTTCCTTCGGCAGTGCGCCCGGGAAAGGCCACCGGGTCATAGCCGAACAGCTCCATCTCAAACAGATCCAGGGGGATCGAGGCGCAGTTGACCGTCACGAAGGGGCCGTCGGCATTCGCGCCGGCGTTGTGGATCGCCTGGGCCAGCACCTGTTTGCCCGTGCCGCTCTCGCCCTGGATCAGGATATTCCCCTCGTAACGGGCAAATCTCTCCGCCATCGAGAGGGTCTTTTTCATCTTTTCATTTTCCGTGAGGAAGTTATGGAAGGTATAGCTTGCCCGGTTTCCGGACAGCTTGTTGGCCGTCTGGATGAGCTGGGTCTGCGGGCGCATCGTCACGCTGAAGGCGCAGTAGCGATCCGCCATGGGACAGACGGTGATGCTGCAGTAGATCGTCTCCCCGTCCACCAGCACCACCACATTGTCCGAAAAGAAGCTCTCGTCCATCCGCGATTTCAGCTGCGTGAGATCCGCGCTTGGGATCACGCTTTGGATCCCTTTTTCCCGCAGGCTGTCAAGATCGCATTTCAGCAGCTCCTTCGCCGCGCTGTTCATCCAGGTCGGCGCATATTTCTGATCGAACAGCAGGATACAATCCTGACTGCTCTCCAGCACCTTGTGCATCATCAGCGCGTTCCGGGCCTCCCGGAGCTGGCCCTCGATACCGATCGCCGCGGCCTGGGCCATGCCCAGGGTGTGCAGGTGGGCTTTTTCCCGGTCGCCCGACAGGTTGATGCAGCCCACGACCTCTCCGTACACGTCATGGATCGGCGCCGCCGAGCAGGTCCAGCCGTGATGGGTGACGCAGTAATGCTCCGGCCCGATGGTCTGGATCGGCATGTCGTAATCCAGCGCGAGACTGATGGCGTTGGTGCCCACCTCCAGATTGCTCCACTTGGCCCCCGGCATGAAGCGCATATCGTTGGACTTGGAGATGATCTCATCGTCGCCCATCATCTCCAGGATATAGCCCGCCGCATCCGTCAGCACCACCAGGAAACCGGAGACGCGGACGATCTCAAAGATCTCCCGCATGACCGGCAGGGCCAGCGAGATCAGCATCTGGTTCTCCTTGCGGGCGCTTTCCAGGATGTTTATATCGATGCGGCGCCCCTCCCCGCCGGAGGGGTTCACGCCGGCGGCCCGGCACTTCTGCCAGGCGTCCGATATGGGGTAGCGGATCTCCGGGCTCAGCTTCCCCTCAAAGACGAAATCCGCCCAGAGCTCGGTCATTTTCGCGATATCCATGCTGCACCTCTTATCTCAGAATGGTCTCCAGGATCTCTTCCTCACTGATGCCGCCGAACAGCGTTGACAGGTCAAACTGCGACAGGACCTGCCGGATCGCCCCCGCCTCTGCGGGCACGCCCCGCAGGGCGGCGCATAAGGCGTCGTTGGCGTCGGCCGCCATGTAATCGCCGAGGAAGGCGATCTCCCGGATGCGCCCGGCGTGGGTCTCCATGCGCACCTCCAGGGTACCGCCCGCAAAGCGGCGGCGGTTCTTGAAGCTGTAGTCCGGGGCCCGCCCGTAGGTCCACTCCCAGGAGCGGTATTTTTCCTCCGCCAGCTTCCGCACCTGGGCCAGCTCCTCCTCCGTCAGCGTCTGCCGCTCAAAGCCGTCCGCGGCCAATTCCCCCAGCAGCGCCGCCCAGAAGCCGGCCATGTCCGCGCCGGCGGGCAGATACTCCCGCAGATTGCCCACCCGGCTGCGCACGGACTTGGTGCTCTTGGAGGCGAATTTCGAGGGATCGGCCCGGAGGCTCCCGGCGATCATGGCGCTGTCCGAGTCGAAAAGGAGGGTGCCGTGGTGGAGGACCCGTCCGCCGTAAATGCGCTGCGCCACGCCGGAGACCTTTTTCCCATCCACGAGGATGTCGTTGCGGCCGCTGGTCTCCGCCCTTACCCCGAGGGCGGCCAGCGCCCGGCAGACCGGCTCCGTGAAGCGTCGGATGGAGAGGGCCGCACTGTCACCCAGATCGGTGATAAAGGAATAGTTCAGATTCCCCAGATCGTGATAGACGGCGCCGCCGCCGGTCATGCGGCGGACCACCGTGATCCCGTGCTGCCGGACGAAATCCGGGTCGATCTCCTCCAGCGTGTTTTGATTGCAGCCCACGACCACCGTGTTCTTGTTTTGCCAGAGCATCAGCCAGTCTCCCTGGGTCTTGTGCTCCAGCACGTATTGCTCCACGGCCAGATTCCAGCAGGGATCGGTGCTTCCGGTCTCCAGATAGCGGGTCAGCATACGCATGCGTCCTTTCCTTTATATTGATCTCTATCATACGCCCTTCTGCGCGCGTATGCAAGCAAAAATCTCATAAAAATCTCAAAACTGCGAAAAACCGTCCGGCTTGGTAGGTTTTGCTCTCCGGACAGCCTGTTGCCACGCAGGCTTTCTTTTGTCATATAAGAATAAAATGACAAAATCTTCACCGGCTTGCCGCTGAGAATTTGCGAAGAATGAGATTTTGTCTCATTCCCCCGGGGCATCTGGTCTTATCCGATCCATATTGGACGCGAGCGCCTGCAATCATACCCAATTTTTGCTTAAAAAACTGGTACTAACGGAGAAATTGAGGGAGGAATTGCGATGGGGATTGAGATTTCCGAGAGAAAAATATATAATATGATCAACGGACAAGGTTTGTCCAACAGGAAGCGGATGGCAGGCCGCGCCTGCCGCCGCGTATTAAGATAGGAGGTTTTTCAATGGCAGTAAGCAGAGAACAGATGAAAGACATCTATACCCGCATGTGCCGCATCCGTGCTTTTGAGACGGCGGCTGCCAAGCTGTTTGCCGAGGGTAAGATCTACGGCTTTGCCCACCTGTATCTGGGCGAGGAAGCGATCGCTCCGGCTGTGTGCGAGTGCCTGCGGGATGATGACTTCATCACCAGTACCCACCGTGGCCATGGCCACATCATCGCCAAGGACGGCGATCTGAACCTGATGATGGCGGAGCTCTTCGGCCGCTACACCGGTTATTGCAAGGGCAAGGGCGGCTCCATGCACATTGCGGACCGCTCCAAGGGCATCCTGGGCGCCAACGGCATCGTCGGTGCCGGCCACAACATTTCTGTGGGCGCCGGCCTGTCCGCCAAGATCCGCGGCACCGATCAGGTTTGCGTCTGCTTCTTCGGCGACGGCTCCACCAACCAGGGCACTTTCCATGAGTCCCTGAACATGGCTTCCATCTGGAAGCTGCCGATCATCTACGTCTGCGAGAACAACCACTATGGCATTTCCATGAGCCAGGATCGCCACCAGGCCATCAAGGACATCGCCGATCGCGGCGCGGCCTACAACATTCCCGGCGTGGCCGTGGACGGCAACGATCCCATCGCGGTCTATGAAGCGGCTGAGGAAGCGGTCGCCAGAGCCAGAGCCGGCAAGGGACCCACCCTCATCGAGTGCAAGACCTATCGTCAGCACGGCCACTTCGAGGGCGACCCCGCCACCTATAAGCCCAAAGAAGAGCAGGCGGCCTGGATGGCCAAGGACCCGATGCCCCGCTTTGAGAAGTACCTGGAAGAGAACGGCGTCATGACCGCGGACGAGATCAAGGCCGTGAAGGACGCTGTGGACAAGCAGATCGAAGAAGCCATCGCGTTTGCGGACGCCCAGCCCTTCGCGCCTGAGGAGAGTGCCGTCGTGGATGTTTATTCTGATATTACTGCGGAGGTGCGTGAGAGATGAGTATGATGACTTACGGCGAAGCGATCCGCGAGGCTATGAGCATCCGGATGCGCCAGGATCCTACCGTTATTCTGTTCGGTGAAGACGTCGGCGCCTTTGGCGGCTGCTTTGGCGTCAGCGCCGGTATGATCGATGAGTTCGGCCCCGAGCGCGTGCGCGATACCCCGATCTCCGAGGGTGCCATCATCGGCGCCGCTGTGGGCAGCGCGGCCACCGGACTGCGTCCCATTGCAGAGCTGATGTTCAACGACTTCCTGACTGTCGCCATGGACCAGCTGGTCAACCAGGCGGCCAAGATGCGCTATATGTTCGGCGGCAAGATCTCCCTGCCCATGGTCGTGCGTCTGCCCGCAGGCGCCGGCACCGGCGGCGCTGCCCAGCACTGCCAGAGCCTTGAGGCGTGGCTGACCCACGTCCCCGGCCTGAAGGTCGTGTATCCCAGCAACGCGCAGGACGCCCTGGGCCTGCTGCTCACGTCCATTGACGACGACAACCCCGTCATGTTCTTCGAGAACAAGACCCTCTACGCCACCAAGAGCGAAGTGACCAGCCTGGATCCCATTCCTCTGGGCAAGGGCCGCATCGCCCTGGAAGGTGAAGATGTGTCCATCATCACCTACGGCCGCCAGGTCTACACCGCCCTCGACGCCGCCAAGACCCTGGCCGCCGACGGCATCAAGGCTGAGGTCATCGACATCCGCTCCCTCTTCCCGCTGGATAAGGATCTCATCCGCCAGAGCCTGGAGAAGACCAACAAGGCCATCATCGTGACCGAGGAGACCAAGCGCGGCGGCTACGGCGGCGAGATCAGCGCCACCATCGCCGAGGAGATGTTCGATCTGCTGGACGCTCCCGTCGCCAGAATCGGCTCCCTGGACACGCCTGTCCCCTTCGCCCCCAACCTGGAGCAGTACTACATGCCCAGCGATGTGGACATCGTGATCGCCGCGAAGAAGATGTTCTAAACCCTCCGTGCTCCGAAAGCCTTCGGAGCGGGAAAACCAAACTGTGCTGCGGCCCAAAAGCCGCAGCACAGCTTGTAAAGAGCGCGTAAACACATGCAAGGAGGAATGACCATGGCGTCCATAGGCGTTATCGCAAATCCCCAGTCCGGCAAGGATATCCGGAGACTTGTGTCCTATGCCACCACCATTGACAACAACGAAAAAGTCAACATCTGCAAGCGCATCTCGCTGGCGGCCTACGGGCTTGGTATCGACAAGATCATCTTCATGCCGGACACCTTTACCATGGGCTACAGCGTCCAGTACCAGCTTGAAGATGACAAGATGCCCTGCTGTGAGATCGAAGTACTCGACTTCCTGTTTGACGCCTCCATGGCGGACACCATCGAGTCCGCGAGACTGATGGAGGAGCGGGGCGTCGGCTGTGTGGTGGTCCTCGGCGGCGACGGCACCTCCCGTGCCGCGGCAAAGTCGCTGAAGAAGACGCCGATGCTGTCCATCTCCACCGGCACCAACAACGTCTATCCGCAGATGATGGAGGGTACCGTGGCCGGCATGGCTGCGGCCGCGGTTGCCATGATGGACGACCCCTACAGCGTCTGCATCCACGACAAGCGGATCCAGGTCTTCGTCAACGGCGAATACCGGGACATGGCCCTGATCGACGCGGTCATCTCCGACGATGAGTTCGCCGGCGCCAAGGCCATCTGGGATCCGAAAAAGATGAAGTACATCATCGTCTCCCGCTGTCATCCGGCCTCCATCGGCTTCTCCGCCGTGCCCGGTGCCTACCGCATCGTGGAGGACAGTGACCCCTTCGGCTACGCCATCGCCCTGGGCGAGGAGGGCATCCCCGTGAAGGCGCCCATTGCCGCCGGCATCCTCACGCCCATGCATATCCGGGAAAAGCAGCAGCTTGCCCTGGGTGAAAAGTATACCGTGGTGGCGGAAAAGCCCTGCATGATCGCCCTCGACGGCGAGCGGGAGGTCAAGCTCTTCGCCGGAGACCGGGCGGACTTCATCATCACCGACGACGGCCCCTGGCGCGTGCTGCCCCGCAAGGCGCTGTCCAGGGCACAGGAACTGGGAATGTTCAAAGCTTAGGCTTTTTTCATAAAAACAATTGAAAAGACGATATAAGGAGGAATACCATGGCGAAAGAAATCGTAATGCCCAAGCTGGGTCTCACCATGACGGAGGGCACCGTCAGCAAATGGCTGAAAAAAGTGGGAGACGAAGTCAAAGAGGGCGAGCCGCTCTTCGAGGTGGAGACCGATAAGCTCACCAATACCATCGAAGCCTCCGCTTCCGGCGTGCTGCGCCACATTTTTGTGGAAGAGGGCACCACCGTGCCGCTGTTCGCAAAGCTTGCCATCGTGGCCGCGGCCGATGAGGATATCAGCGCGCTGATGGGCGACGCCGCCCCCGCCGCTGCCGCCGCACCCGAGGCTGCCCCTGCCGCCCCCGCCGCCGCCGCACCGGTCAGAGCGCCCGGTGAGCGCATCGTCGCCGCCCCCGCCGCCAAGAAACTGGCCAAGGAGCTGGGCATCGACCTGGCGCTGGTCCCGGGCACCGGCCCCAACGGCCGCATCACCCTGGACGACGTGAAGAACTACAAGCCCGCCCCCGCCGCCCCCGCCGCGGAGGAGGAACCGAAGAAGAAGGCGTCCCCGCTGGCCGCCGCCGTGGCCAAGGATCTGGGCATCGACCTGGAGAAGGTGGAGGCCAAGGACCGGGTCCTGGCAGAGGACATCCTCCGCTTCCTGGAGAATACCCGCGAGAAGGCGGACGCCCCCGAAGAGGCGGCGCGGGAAGAGCTGGTCCCCATGAACGGCATGCGCAAGGCCATCGCCAAGAACATGCTCAATTCCCACATGACCAGCCCCACGGTCACGGCGAACCTGTCCGTGGACATGAGCGCCATGAAGGCCTATCGGGAGCAGCTCAAGACCCAGGATATCAAGGTCAGCTATACGGATCTGCTGGTCAAGTTCGTGGCCAAGGCCCTGATGGAATATCCGCTGCTCAACTGCTCCGTGGAGGACAACAAGATCCGCTATAAGCACTATGTGAATATGGGCGTCGCCGTGGCGCTGGACAACGGCCTGGTGGTCCCCAATGTGGCGGACGCGGACAAGAAGAGCCTCACGGAGATCTCCGCCGAGGTCAAGGAGCTGGCAAAGCTTGCCCGTGAAGGCGGCCTTCCCATGGAGAAGCTCCGGGGCGGCACCTTCACCATCACCAATCTGGGCATGTACGGCATTGAGAGCTTCACGCCCATCATCAATCAGCCCGAGGTGGCGATCCTGGGTGTGACCACGATGGAAGACCGGGCTGTGGTCCGCGACGGCGCGGTGGTGATCCGCCCGATGATGACCCTGAGCCTGACCTTCGATCACCGGGTGGTCGACGGTTCCGTCGCGGCAGAGTTCCTGCAGCGGGTCAAGACGCTGATGGAGAATCCGGCCCTCATGCTGGCCTGATAAGGAGGAGAATCAACTATGGCAAAAGAAGTTGTAATGCCCAAATTGGGCCTGACCATGACGGAAGGCACCGTCAGCAATTGGCTGAAGAAGGTGGGCGACGAGGTCAAGGAGGGCGAGCCGCTCTTCGAGGTTGAGACCGACAAGCTCACCAATACCATTGAAGCTTCCGCTTCCGGCGTGCTGCGCCACATCTTTGTGGAGGCGGGCACCACCGTGCCTCTGTTCGCAAAGCTTGCCATCATCGCCGCGGCGGATGAGGACATCAGCGCCCTGACCGGCCCCGCTCCCGCTGCCGCCGCCCCCGCGGCCGCGCCTGCGGCCGCCCCGGCCGGCGAGGCCAACACGGTCCTGGTCATCGGCGGCGGCCCCGGCGGCTATGTGGCCGCCATCAGGGCTGCCCAGCTGGGCGCCAAGGTCACCATCGTCGAGCGGGATTCCTTCGGCGGCACCTGCCTCAACCGCGGCTGCATGCCCACCAAGGCAATGCTCCATACCTCCGAGATCTATGAGGCCGCCACGTGCAGCGCCGGCATCGGCATCATCGGCAAGGACGTGGAGGTGGACTGGGAGAAGGTCCAGGGCTTCCGGGCCGGTGTGGTGGAGAAGCTCACCTCCGGCGTCAAGGCTCTGCTGCGGCTTAACAAGGTCACTTCCGTCACAGGCGACGCCGTCTTCACCGGCCCCAAGACCGTCAAGGTCGGGGACAAGGAACTGACTGCCGAGAAGATCATCCTCTGCACTGGCTCCTATCCCATCATGCCCGGCATCCCCGGCCTGAAGGAGAGCAAGGCCGCCATCGACTCCACCGCCTGCCTGTCCCTGGATCACATTCCGGAGAGCATGGTCGTCATCGGCGGCGGCGTCATCGGTCTGGAGCTGGGCAGTGTTTACCGCCGCTACGGCTCCAAGGTCACCGTGGTCGAGATGCAGCCCCGTGTGCTGCCTCTGATGGACGGTGAGCTGACCATGCTGTGCGAGGCCAAGCTCCAGGGCGAGGGTCTGGAGATCCTCACCTCCACCTCCGTCGTCTCCGTGGAGGACGGCGACAAGGGCGCCAAGGTCAAGGTCAAGGGCCCCGACGGGGAGAAGATCCTGGACGCCGAGAAGATCCTGGTGGCTGTGGGCCGCGGCCCCAACACCGCCGGTCTCGGCCTGGACAAGGCCGGTGTCACGGTCAAGGACGGCTTCATCCAGACCAACGAGAAGCAGGAGACCAACGTCCCCGGCATCTACGCTGTGGGCGACTGCACCGGCAAGCTGATGCTGGCCCACGCGGCCATGGCCATGGGCGAAGTGGCGGCGGAGAACGCCCTGGGCGGCGACCGCATCTTCAAGCCGGAGATGAGCCCCTCCTGCGCCTACGTTGGACCGGAGTTCGCGGGCGTGGGCTATACCGAGGAGCGGGCCAAGGAGCTGGGCATCGCCTATAAGGTGGGCAAGTTCCCCACCAGCGGCAGCGGCCGCAGCCTGGTGGCCGGCCATACGGACGGCATGATCAAGATCCTGGCGGGCGAGAAGTACGGCGAGATCCTGGGCGTGCACATCCTGGCCCCCAGCGCCACCGAGCTGATCGAAGAGGCGGCCCTGGCCATCAAGCTGGAATGCACCGTCAAGGAATTCGTGGAGACCATCCACTGCCATCCCACCGTTGCCGAGTCGGTGCGTGAGGCGGCGCTGAACATCGACAAGAAAGCCATTCATATTCCCAATAAATAACAGGAGGAGTTCCATCATGTTGGTAGCAGCTTTCATTTTCCTCGCGCCGGGCGCTGATCCGGCTGTCCACCGCAAGACCGTCGAGACCCCGGGCGTGGCGCTCACGGCCATCGGCGTGGAGACCATCGACCAGGCTGTGGCGGTCGCCAAGGAAATGGCGGACGCCGGCTGCGGCGCCATCGAGCTCTGCGGCGGCTTCGGCATCCAGGGCACGGCTCTGATCGACAAGGCGGTCGCCGGCAAGGCCCGCATCGGCGCGGTCCGCTTCGACCTGCACCCCGGCCTTGACAACAAGAGCGGCGACGAGATTTTCCTGTAAGCAGACATCGAAAACAGCAGGGAGCTTCCGGCATTGCGGAAGCTCCCTGCGGCAAAAAGGAGAGAACGGCATGGATGAGATCCGTGACAAGAACGCGGAGGGCGAGATCCTCGATATCTATACGCCGCAGCATGAGCGCACCGGGCGCAGCGTCCGCCGGGGGGAGCCCCTGGAAGGGGACGATCGCCTGCTGGTGGCCCATGTGTGCGTCCTCAACGGAAAAAATGAGATGCTCTGTCAGCTGCGCTCCCCGGCCAAAGGCCATTACGGCGGCCGCTGGGATCTGACAGCGGGCGGCTTTGTCCTGAGCGGGGAGGACGCCGCCGCCTCCGCCCTGCGGGAGCTGGAGGAGGAGATGGGCCTCGTGCTGAAGCCGGAGGATCTGCGCTTCGCATTTACCGAGCCCTTCTCCTACGTGCTGGACGATTACTTCCTGGCCAAAGCGGAGGCGGACCCCGCCGCGCTGACCCTGCAGGAGGAGGAAGTGGCCGACGCGCGCTGGTTCAGTCTGGAAGAGGTGACTGCCATGATCGGCGACGGCCGCTTTGTGGATTACCCGCCGGAGGGGATCCGAAAGGTCTTTTCCCTGGCTGCAGAGTGAGGCTGAGCCGGAGATCCGGATCGAGACAGCCCGCGCCGGTCGACACGCCCGGGATCGCTGGTAATGCGGTCCCGGGCGGAATTGCCCTTTGGGGCTTTTCGTGTTATAATAAGCCTGCGGACGGGATCAAGCGCCGTGCCGGATTGGGTCCGCCCGCCGGAAGAAACGACAGCTGAAGGGGCGCCGTTTTATGAGCCAGCAGAAAGGGAAAAGCCAAAAGAGCCGCAGGCGGGGCAGAACGACCCTGCTGCGGCTGCTGGCGCTGCTGCTGGTTTTGCTGGGCGCCGCGCTGAGCCTGCGGCCGGAGCTCTTCCCGGAGCCGGTGCAGGCGTTCTGGCAGCGCCTGTTTCCCACCGCCCCCCAGCGGGGGGAACTGGAGGGCCCCTACACCGTGGTCTACGTCTATGACGGCGACACGGTATGCGTCCGGATCGGGGAAGAGGAGTGCCGGGTCCGCATGATCGGCGTGGACGCGCCGGAGAGCGTCCACTGGGATGAGAGCAAGAACACCCCGGAGGGCGAGACCGCTTCCCGCTGGCTGCGGGAGCGGCTGAGCAGCCGCAGCGTCTATCTGGAATTCGACGAGCAGCGGGAGGACCGCTACGGCAGGCTGCTGGCCTATATCTGGCTCAGCGACGGGGAGACCCTGGTGGAGGATGAAATGCTCCGCAGCGGCATGGCGCAAGCCCTCTCCATGGCCCCAAACGATCGGTATACCGAGCAGTTTGAAAAGCTGGAGCGGGAGGCGAAGAAAGCCTCCGCCGGCTTCTGGGGCACCGGCTTCTTCCGGTAAACAGGCATCAAGGGGCTTTTCTGCCCGATTCAGCAGCCGATCCCGAATGAGGTCGGCTGCTTTTTGCACAAAGCGATCAAGCGCGTCTCCCTGACCCATGCGCGCGATGACCGTGCCGGTTTCTCAATGAGGACCCGGAAAGGAGATTTCCACACGACGTTATGAAGAAAGTATTCCTGCAATGGGGGCAGATCGTCGCCGGTCTGGCGGTCGCCGCCTTCGGCATCCACCTGACCATTTTCGCCAACATCGGCCTCGCCCCCTGGGACTGCCTGAGCATGGGCATCTCCTACCACACGCCGATGAATTATGGCGTGTCCGCGATGACGGTTTCGATCCTCGTGCTGTTGATCGACCTGCTGATGAAAGAGCGTATCGGGTACGGCACCATCATCGACGCGCTGCTCAGCGGCAATCTGATCCAGGCCTATAACGACCTCAATCCCTTCCCGAAAAACGAAAACCTGTGGCTGGGGATCGTCATCATGCTGATCGGTTTTGTGTTTATGGCGGTCGGGATCTGGATCTACATGAGCGCCGGCCAGTGCTGCGGCCCCAGGGACGCGCTTCTGGTGGGCCTGGGCAAGCGCATGCCAAGGGTCCCCATCGGGATCGTGGAGATCCTGCTGTGGGGCGTGGTGGTCGCGGCGGGCTGGCTTCTGGGCGGACCGGTGGGCGTCGGGACCCTCATCAGCATCTTCGGCGCGGGACTTATCATGCAGGCGGTCTATTCGGTGATCCGTTTTGAACCGCGAAGCATTCAAAACCGGGATGTCGCCGCCGTGACAAAAGAACTGCTCAACAAATAGAAAAGCGGAATATAAAACAAGCCCCGGTCGGCACTTTCCTGTGCCGATCGGGGCTTGCTGGCTTTCGCTTGTAAATCAGCCTGCGATGTGGCCTTTGGCGCGGATCACGTCAATGACGGAGTCCACGTACTTCTCGCAGATCTCATCGCTGCCGGCTTCCACCATGACGCGGATCACCGGCTCGGTGCCGCTCTCGCGGACCAGAATACGGCCCTCGCTGCCCAGCTCTTCCGCGACCTTCTTCACGGCCGCCTGGACGTCGGGATCGTTCTGCGCGTCGGGCTTGCTCTTGACGCGGACGTTTTTCAGCACCTGGGGATAGAACACCACAGGGGCCGCCAGCTCGCTCATGGGCTTTTTCTTGGCCAGCATGACTTCCATCAGCTTCAGGCTGGTGAGGATGCCGTCGCCGGTGGTCTCGTACTTGAGGAAGATGGTGTGACCGCTCTGCTCGCCGCCGATGCGGTTGCCGGTCTGGACCATGTTCTCATAGACGTACTTGTCGCCCACGGCGGTCTTTTCATACTCGATGCCCACCTTGTCCAGGGCCTTGTACAGACCGAAGTTGGACATGACGGTGGTGACCACCTTGTTGTTGAGCAGCTTGCCCCGCTCCTTCATGTACAGGCCGTAGATGTACAGCACATGGTCGCCGGTGACCACATTGCCCTTCTCGTCCACGCACAGGCAGCGGTCCGCGTCACCGTCATAGGCAAAGCCGATGTCCAGGCCGTTGTCGACCACGAACTTCTGCAGATGCTCGATGTGGGTGCTGCCGCAGTCGGTGTTGATGTTGTAGCCGTCGGGGTGGTCGTTCATCACGTAGGTCTTGGCGCCCAGAGCCTCGAATACGCCGTTGGCGATCTGCCAGGCGGCGCCGTTGGCCACGTCCAGGCCCACCTTCAAGCCCTTGAAGCTGTACTTGGACAGGGAGATCAGGAAGCCGATATAGCGGTTGCGGCCGGCGACGTAGTCCACGGTGCGGCCGATAGCGTCCCGCTCGGAAACGGGGATCTCCAGCTTGCCGTCGATGTAGTCTTCCACCTTGAGGATGGTCTCCTCGTCCATCTTTTCCCCGTTGCCGTTCAAGAGCTTGATGCCGTTGTCATAGTAGGGGTTGTGGGAGGCGGAGATCATGATGCCGCAGTCAAAGTCGTCCACACGGGTGATGTAGGCGACGGAGGGCGTGGTGGTAACGTGCATGATGTAGGCGTCGGCGCCGCTGGCCATCAGGCCCGTGCACAGGGCGTACTCAAACATGTAGCTGGAACGGCGGGTGTCCTTGCCGATGACGACCTTCGCCTTCTTGCCGACCCGGGCGCCATAGTACCAGCCCAGGAAGCGGCCGATCTTGATGGCGTGCTCAAAGGTCAGATCCTTGTTGGCTTCGCCGCGGAAGCCGTCAGTACCGAAATATTTGCCCATCTTACAGTCTCTCTTTCTTCTCGATATCCAGGAAATACTTGTAGGTGTCCACAGTCAGCTCGCCGCAGGCGTCCTCGTCGCAGGCGATGATGGCGCCGTTGTGCATCTGCAGCGCGGAGCAGGTCCACTTCTGGCTGACGCCGCCCTCCACTGTGGCGGCCAGGGCGCGGGCCTTGTTGTGGCCGTTGATGAGGATCAGGACCTCCTTGGAATCGGTGACCGTGCCGACGCCCACGGAGAGCGCCTGGGAGGGCACCTTCTCGGGATCGTTGCCGAAGAAGCGGGAGTTGACGATGCGGGTGTCCGTGGTCAGGTTCCGCACGCCGGTACGGGAGGCGAGGGAGGTATAGGGCTCGTTGAAGGCAATGTGGCCGTCCACGCCGATGCCGCCCATGAACAGGTCGATGCCGCCGTAGGAGGCGATCTTCTCCTCATAGCGGGCACACTCGCCTTCGGGATCATCGGTCATGCCGTTGAGGATGTTGATGTTCTCCGGCTTCATGTCCACCAGATGATCGAAGAAGTTGTCATGCATGAAGTACCAGTAGCTCTGATCATGCTCATGGGGCAGGCCCAGGTACTCGTCCATATTGAAGGTGACCACGTTGGCGAAGGAAAGCTCACCGGCCTGGTTCATCCGGGCCAGCTCCTTATAGACGCCGATGGGGGAGGAGCCGGTGGGGAGACCCAGCACGAAGGGGCGCGCCTCCTTGTGGGCCTTGATCTTTGCTGCGATGTAACGGGCCGCCCAAAGACTCATCTTCTCATAGTTTTCTTGAATAACGACTCTCATTAAAATACTCCTGTCAGTGATCAGAATTGAACTCCCGGACCGACCGGCGGCGCGCGGCTGCGGCCATCCGCCAATGGATCAGGCCTGTTGTGTCCGGGAAATGCGCGGTGAGAGAACCTCTGTTACAGTTTTGATTCTGCTTTTTGCTTTCTCCCTTTCGACCCGCGCCGGCCGTGGCAGCATCCGCCGAGTCTTTCGATAACTGCCATCCCTCGTCACCCTGTTACGGGCCTGGCGCTAAAACAGTCTCCGCTTGTACCTCCCAGCGGGGAGACCATCCTTTATCTTGGGGTATGTATACGCCCAACCAACTATACATTATATCAAAAAGATCTGCGGCTTTAAAGTAGGGAGTGAAAAAAATTATACAATTTCTGGAGTTTTTTCCTGCAGGTAGAGCGCAAAGACCTTTTTGCCATAGGCGGTGACCTGCCGGACGTTGGCGTTGTAGCGGGTAAAGGTCAGCTGCAGCTGCTCAGGGGAGAAGGAGTTGAAATCGCGGCGCCCGGTCATTTCCTCCGCCGCGGAGAGCAGATTCAGCGCGGAGAGCAGGATGTTCGCCTCCTGATCCCGGTGGAGCCGGTACCACATCCACTGCAGGTCCTCGTCCCGGTCCGGCCGCAGGGGCCGCTCCTCGGAGAGCCCCAACCAGTCATAGGCGGGCAGGCCCCGGCTCGCGGCAAAGTTCAGCGCCCGGATGGCCACGTAGGCGAAGATCTGCCCATAGCCGGTAGAGCTGTCTTTCTTGCCCAGGGCACCCCGCAGGAGCCGCGGCGTCCTGCCGCCCCGAAGCCGCCAGCGCAGCCAGTAAAAGCGCACGGACAGATCCGCCACGGGATCCATCAGGTCGATATCGCCCATCTCCTGAGAGAGCACGGCCCGGATGCAGGCAGCGGGCACGCCCGAGCGGGCCGAGACCTGTTCGATCCGGTCGGCATAGCCGGCCAGGAGCCGCTTCACTTTCTTTTTGCTGTAGAGTTTGAGCATGGCACGCTTTTCCCTTCGTGAGCTTATCCGGCCCGGCCCTGCAGGCGGGGCTTCCAGTAATTTCTCCAGTAGAGCAGCAGCTCCGCCAGGACACAGACCGGCAGGGCCGCCAGAATATCCAGCGCGGAGTGCTGCTTGACAAAGCAGACAGCCGCACAGATCAGCAGGACCCAGACCAGCAGGATGCCTTTCCAGAGCTTCGAGCTGCCCCGGTACTTCCAGAAGACCGAGAGAATGCCCATGGAATAGGCCACATGCAGGGAGGGGAAGACGCCGGTGCTGGTATCGAAGGAATAGATGAAGGCCATCAGCCGGGTCAGCACATTGTCCCGCAGGAAGACCTCGGGCCGCAGATCCTGGCGGCTGGGGTAGAGGATGTACACAGCCATGGCCACCGCTTGGGTGATGATGATGAAGGTCTGCAGCTTCTTGAAGCTCTCCACATCGTACAGGAAAAAGTACAGCAGAGAGAAGACGATCAGCAGATACCAGGAGACGTAGAAGATGACAAAGAATTCGTTGAAGGGGATCAGATCGTCCAGGGCGCAGTGGATAGGGTGGCAGCGTTCCCTCGGGATCAGATTCTCCGTCAGAAAATACAGGATGAAATAGCCGATCCACCCGCCCAACAGCTTCATGTGGGAGAAGCGCGGCTCATTGAGCCGGGACAGGCGAAATCCACTGTAATCAACGGTCGGTTTCTTCATGGGCATAGACCTCGAGAGGATGGTTCTGGGGGTAATCCCGTTTGCGGATGTTCCGGTAAGGGATCACCGTGTGCGCAGGCAGCGACACGGCCTTCTCCGTGATCTGGCGCATCAGGTACTCCCGGATCCGCTGCCGTTCTTCCTCAATGGGCGCATCGGCGCGGAAACGGATGGGCTCGCCGAAAGTTACGGTTTTCAGCTTCGGCGCTATGTAGGTGGGGACAAAGCACAGCTCCTTGCCGCTCTTGCGGTAATAGAAACGGGCCAGGTCGATGAACTTGTCCTCAAAATCGTAGATGACGTTGTTGCGCTTTTGGTTGTGCTCCGGGAAGATCACCACATTGGCGCCCTCCTGTAGGAGGGCGATGGATTCCCGGAAGGTGGTGATGATCCGTGTGTCCCGGTAGACGGGGATGGTACGGGCGTTGTTGAACACGCAGACCGACAGGGGCGTGATCAGATACGAGACGATCTTGAACAGCCAGCGCACAGCCTTGGGCTTGAAGGACCAGAAGTCCTCATAGGCGTAGCCGTGGACCTCTTTCCAGTGCATCATCTGCCCGGCGCACCAGATATAACTGAATTTGGGGAAATAGATCTCCGCCGCGATGGGGCCGTACATCTGGCAGTGATTGCCCACGAAGACCACAGGCTCCCGGGGCAGGTCCTCCGCGCCCTCCAGCTTCATCTTGGGAGAGAAGAGCCAGACCAGCCAGCGGATGAGGCGATAGATCCAAGTTGTCTTTTTATCCTGCATGGTTTTTTCTCCTTTTGCGAATCGCCATTCTATCACAAAAGAAGAAAAAACAAAACCGAAAAAGGTAAATTTCTTCGCAGATTTTCAAAACTGCGCAAAAGCCGGCGATCAGGAGCATGAGATGCTTTGTTTGTATCGGGGGTTTTCTCACGTTTCGTTGTTTTGACAACAAACAACAAGTCGGAATTGTGCTATACTGCAGGCAGAAACACAAAAGGAGGAAGCGACATGATCCGTAAAATCATTCACATAGACGAGGAGAAATGCAACGGCTGCGGCGCCTGCGCCAAGGCCTGCCACGAGGGCGCCATCGACATGGTGGACGGCAAGGCGAAGCTGGCCAGGGAAAACTTCTGCGACGGCTTCGGCGACTGCCTGCCCAACTGCCCCACCGGGGCCATCAGCTTTGAGGAGCGGGAGGCCCCTGCCTATGACGAGGCGGCGGTAAAGGCCAACATGCAGGCAAAAGCCCAGCCTCACGGTCACGTCTGTCCCGGCTCCGCCATGCGGACCATGGGCAACCGGGACCGGGAGCCCGCACCCGCGATGACCGCCAAGCCTGTCGCCCGCCTGGCCCAATGGCCCTGCCAGATCAAGCTGGTGCCTGTCACGGCCAGGTTCTTTGAAGGGGCCAGGCTCCTGATCGCGGCGGACTGCACCGCCTATGCCTATGCCAATCTGCATGAGGATTTCATGCGGGGCAAGGTGACGCTGATCGGCTGCCCCAAGTTGGACGCGGTGGACTACGCCGAAAAGCTGACAGCCATCCTCCGGGAGAACGATATCCGGAGCGTGACCATCGTGCGCATGGAGGTGCCCTGCTGCGGCGGATTGGAGATGGCGGCCCGTAGGGCCCTGCAGGACAGCGGCAAGTTCATCCCCTGGCAGCTGGTGACCGTCTCCATCGACGGCCGGGTCCTGGACTGAACCGATTATAAAAGGACAATGCCCTGTATCGTGCGATACAGGGCATTGGTTTCCATAACTAAGTTTACATAATGTTAACCTTGATCTTCAGATCGCTGAGAGGCCAGGTGGAGCAGGCGTGGAACCAGCCCATCTCCTTGTCCATGCGTCGGCGGCCGTCACCGATGGGGGACACGAAGATGTCGCCGCTGAGCAGCTGGCTGCGGCAGAAGCCGCACTCGCCGTTGCGGCAGTGGGTGTCCACCTTGATGCCGGCGCGCTCCAGGGCCACGGCCACGGATTCGCTGGCGGCGGCGGGGATCACGTCCTCATGGATGCCCCGCAGCACGGTGATCTGGAAGGTCTTGGTCTCGGTGCCCTTGGGATAGCCGGGCAGGGTGGACACGTCCGCAGGGTTGTTCACCACGTCGTGGCGGAAGCGCCGCACGGGCACGCCCATCTCGTCCAGAGCCTTCTTGACGAAGTTGAACATGGGCAGGGGACCGCAGAACATGTAGGTGCAGTCGGGCGTGGAGTACTTCTCGATGATCTCCCGGGTGATGAAGCCCTTCTCGCCGGGCCAGTCCGGCTCGTCGGACAGCACGTGCACCACCTTCACGTCGGGGCAGGCGGCCTCGATCTCGTCCAGCTCCTTTTTCAGCACGATGTCGTCGGCCTTGACGGAGCCGTAGAGGATGGTCAGCTTGCAGCCCTTCATCTTGCCGAAGGCGATCTCCTTGGCCATGGAGTGGAAGGGCGTGATGCCGGAGCCACCGGCCAGGGCGACCAGTTCCCTGCTGTCCCGCAGGGGCTCCCAGTAGAAGAAGCCGAAGGGCAGAGAGCCTTCCAGCACGTCGCCCACCTTCACGTTCTCGAACAGATAGTCGGGCACCAGATAGGGCACGTTGCGCCGTACGGTGATCTCAAAGAAGGGCTTGTCGGTCCGCGCCTCGAAGGGGGCGGAGCTGATGGTGTAGGGGCGGGAAAGCAGGCTCTCGCCGATCTGCAGGCGGAAGTTTACGTACTGGCCGGACTGGAACACAGGGATGTGCCCGTCAACGGACTCAAAGCGGAACACGCGGGAGCTGGGGCTTGCCTCGCGGATATCCACCACCTTGAACTGCATGGACGCCGGGTGCAGCTTGTCGGCCAGTTCCCGGATGGGGTCTCTGGGATCGGGGACGGTGGAGCCCTTGGCGAAGTTTTCCTCTCTCAGTTTGGTGACACGGGAGGCTCCGCCGACGTCTTTCAGAAAGCCTTTTACCTTGATGCTCATTTCTTCGCAGCCTCCTTTTTCTTCTCCATATCCTCGTGTACGGCCTTGGCCGCGGCGCGGCCGTTGGTGATCTGGGGACCCATGCCGTCGCCGGACATGCCGTGGGCGCCGGCAAATTCCAGACCCTCGATGAAGTGATCCTTCTCCTTCATCTGCAGGCGGGCCACCGCGTGGTCCTCCATGGAGTGCAGGTAGCCGTAGATGTTGCCCTTCCAGGCACCCACATAGTGGGACACGGTCATGGGCGTGGTGACTTCAAGCTCCACGATGCGGCCGCGGAAGTCCACCTTGGTGATCTTGATGCACTCGTCGATCATCTCGGAGGCCAGGCGGCGTTTGAGATCGAAGTAATCCTCTTCCTTCACGTCCTCAAAGGGCTTGGAAGGCACCAGCGCCGTGATGGACAGCTGGGTGTAGCCCTCGGGCAGGGTGGGATTGGCGTGGTTGAGGCAGATGGTGGTGATGTAGTTGTAGGGCTCGGTGATGTTGGCGTAGTTCTCCCAGATCTCGTTTGTGTCCATGGTGCTGCCGGAGAAGGTGGAATAGTTGCTGATGCCGTTTTCCTCCGGCGTGCCCTCGATGACCATGATGACGGAGACCGGCACCACGGAGAGCTTGCGGTTGTTGATCATCTTGATGGCGCCCGTCGGCACCTCGCTCAGCGGCTCGATCATCTGGGTGTAGACCCTGTTGGGATAGGGGCCGGAGATCACGTAGTCGGCGTAGATCTCATCGCCCCGGGCGGTGCGCACGCCGTAGACCTTGCCGTCCTTGACCAGGATCTTTTCCACTTCCTGCTTGAACTCATACTGGGCGCCGTTTTCCAGGCACTTGGCCTGCAGCTTCATGCTCATCTCATGGCTGAAGTTCCGGCACACATAGGAGCCGGTGAAGTAGTCGGCCATCAGGAAGGCGTAGATGGTGAAGGGCAGATCGTCCATGCGGTTGCCCACATAGATCCAATAGGGGGTCAGCATCTCCACGGCCTTCTTGGGCAGGTTGAAGGTGTTGATGACCTCGGTGGCAGTGTAGCCTACGGTCTTGACAAAGTCGGGGTGCTTGAGGAGCATCTGGACCTTGCTCATGGGGGTCACGGACAGGATGTTCATGCTGTCGTATACCCGGCGGCACAGGAGCATCAGCTCGTGCACCTTCTCATAGGTGCCGGGGCAGACCTCGTCGATCTCCTTGGCCACGGTGGTATAGCTGTCGTCATAGTCGTGGTGCAGCACCTTGTCGATGCCGGAGTTGGGCAGGGCGACACGGTAGCACTCAGGCACCGGCAGCCAGTCGATATCCACGCCCATGTCGTCGAAGAACTGGCCCACCTTCAGGCGCTTGCCGGGCTGGCCGATGGACATCATCTCGTGGAGCGTGGCCTCGATCTCGAAGCCATTGCGCACAAAGTCGGTGGCAAGGCCGCCGGGCATGTTGTGCTTTTCCAGGATCAGGATGTCCTTGACGCCCCAAGCCTGCAGCTGCAGGCAGGCGGACATGCCCGCCAGCGCACCGCCGATGATGATTACATCATAGTGGTCTTTGTAGAATTTCATAACCTCTTCCTTTCGGTGTTGAAAGTCGATGGGATAAAAGGAGGAAGCGGAGGCTTGGCCTTCGCTTCCTCACGAGTCCTTAGAAGAAACGATCTACCAATTCGCGAGAGTACTCGGCGGTCTCGTCCATGTCGCCGAAGGACATGACCTCGCCCGCATAGAAGGTGTCGTACTTGCCCTGCATGGCTTCCACCTTGTCGTACCAGCCGGCGGCATAGTCCTCGGTGAAGACATGGGGGAAGTAGTACACGGACCACTCGTTGATGATCTCCTTGGCGGGGTTGCCCATGGTCACCAGGTCGTCCTGGACCATCTGGCGGCATTCCTCGTAAGGGATCTCCTCGCTGTTCTTATGCTTGCGCAGCGCGTAAGTGGTGATGACCTGGTCGATCTGATCCTTCCAGCGGCGATAATAGACCATCAGGTGACCCAGCTTCTCCGGCACCATGTTGTCAAACACATAGTAGGAAATCTCGGGGTGCTTATCAGGATCGGTCAGGAAGGCCTGCACGTCGTAGCGCTCGTAGTCGATCTTGGAGAACAGCTCCAGCTCGTCCTCGCGGGCGTCGAAGTACTCGACCATGCCCTTCTGGCCGTCGGCGCGCTTGTTGGGGATGTAGAGAGGCGCGGTGACAATGATCTTGTCATACTCTTCCACTTCGCCGTTGACGGTGACGAAGACCTTGCCGTCCTTGCGCTCCACCTTCTCGATGGTGGAGTTGAGGCGGGCGGGGTGTTTCAGATGATCGTTCAGCTGCTCCCAGATGTACTGGGTGCCGTCTTTCCAGGTCCACAGATTGACCTTGACGAAGTTCATGCAGGTCTGGAAGTCCAGATACTTCAGCACGTAGGCCGCGGGGATCTCATCAAAGTAGCCGTAGCCGAAGGAGGTGAAAGGCCCGATCCAGATCTTCTGTACCAGGGGAACACCATTCATTTCGCAGAACTGCTTGAAAGGCAGGGCCAGATCCTTCAGGTTGGGGTTCTCGCCCTCGATCTTCTCACGGCCCGGAGTGACGGCGTAACCGTCATAGCGGCCCTCGGCAACGCCGCGGTGGCCATTGACGTCATAGCCCTTGTACTTGGTCTCCAGCAGCTCGCCGAACTTGGTCAGCTGACCCTTCATCTTCAGCAGCCAGGGGTTGCGGATGATGTTGCCCAGGGTGCGGGCAAAGGGCTCGATGACCTTGCCGCTGCCGTCCTTGTAGTTGCGGTTGAGCTTGGGACCGTCGTGGGTGATGCCGCAGAACTTCTCTACGTCTTCCACAGCGTAGTAGGAGGGCACGCCCATGATGGCGCCCATCTCATAGCGGCGTCCGTTGTAGTGGGGGGACCAGCACTTGCCGCCGACCCGGTCCTGGCGCTCCAGGATCGTATAGTTCTCGTAGCCTTTCTGCTCCAGATACATACCGGCGGAGAGACCGGCGGGGCCGCCGCCGATGATGCAGATACGGGTGTTCTTATCCATGTTCTACCTCCAAAAAGATATATAAGTATTTGGCTTATCCCGTTGCTCCTTATTATAAAACATACTGTTAAAAAATGCACGACATTTTTGTGCATTTTTAAAAAAATTCTTTCCTTTGCTGCGGAGTCATGGTATAATTTATACAAATGCGGGAGGTGTGTCATGCGTTTTACCGGTTTTCAGGAAATGCTGTCCCATTGGGCGGAAAAACAAGGCGGCGCTGCGGCCCTCCTGTATGACGGAAAACAGCTCAGCTATGCGGAGCTCTGCAGGGAGATCGCATGCCGGGCGGAGGCGCGGAGGGCCGGGGGCAAGACCTGTCTGGGCCTGTTGGCCGACGGAAGCCTGGACTGCGTGCTGGAGCTGTTCGCCGCGGTGGCGGCGGGGCTGCAGCTGGTGCTGCTGGACGAGAACACCGACGAAGAGCTGCTGCGGCAGCTGATCGCCTATACGGATATCGACTGCCTCTGGGGCGACGAGGACCTGTGCGAAGAATTGGCCCCCTGTCTGACGGCCGGCGTGAAGGACGGGGCAGGGAAGCTGCTGTTCTTCACCTCAGGGACAACGGAGCGGGCCAAGGCCGTGGTGCTGACGGAGCGGAGCTTTTGCGCCAGCGCCTACAACGGCGGCGCCAAGCTGCCTCTGACAAGCGAGGATACGCTGTTGTGCATGCTGCCGCTGGGCCATGTGTTCGGCTTTGTGTGCGGCCTGCTTTGGGGCCTCAGCTGCGGCTCTGCGGTGGCCCTGGGCCGGGGCGCCCGGCACTATCTGGACGACTGCGCGTTCTATAAGCCCACGGCGGTGTCCGTGGTGCCGCTGCTGCTGGGCTTTTTGCTGCAGAAGAAGGCGATCAATCCGGAGATGAAGACCGTCCTGGTGGGGGCGGGGGACTGCCCGCCGCAGCTGCTGGCGGCGGCGAAGGCCATGGGCATCCGCGTCAGCTTCGGCTACGGCCTGACGGAGACCAGCTCCGGCGTGGCCATCAGCGTGGGGGAGGATCCCTACGCCATGGAGGTCTGCCCGGACGACACCATCACCCTGGCCGAGGATGGGGAGATCCTGATCCAGGCGCCCACCTGCATGATGCAGGGCTATTATAAACGCCCGGCGGATACGGCGGAGGTCCTGCGGGACGGCGTGCTGTATACCGGAGACCTGGGCCGTTTTGATGAGGAAGGGCGGCTGCACATCACCGGCCGGAAGAAGGATATGCTGGTGCTGCCCGACGGCACCAAGGTCTACCTGCCCGAATATGAGGCGGAGATCATGCAGTGCCTGGGCAGGACAGAGCTGGCCGTCAGCCTGCGGGAGGGCCGGCCCGTGCTTGTGCTCCAGGGCGAAGGCACGGCGGAGCAGGTGCTCGGCGCCCTGCGTCCGGTGCTGGAAAAGCGGCCACGGGGCCAGCAGCTCAGCGCCGTTCTGTTTGTAGATGACCCGCTGCCGCGGACGGCTACGGGAAAAATAAAGCGTTGGGAACTCCAACAGAAAGTGAGCGAGCTATGACAAGACAGGAAGTTCTGGAACAGACCAAGACCGTGATCTTCGACTGCTTCCCCGACATGCGGGAGCTGGATATTCAGGAGGACACCGTGATCAACACGGAGACCGCCATCGATTCCATGGGCTTCGTGCTGGTGATCTGCAAGCTGGAGGCCCTGTTTGACGTGCGCATCCCCGAGCGCCAGTGGAAAAAGTTGTCCACCCTGGGCGACGTGGTGGACGCCATCTATAAACGGATCTCATGAGCGTGTATCGGGAGGAGATCCATCTGCGGGCCAAGGATGTGGACCTGTACAGGCGGCTTCGGACCTCGGAGCTGTTCCGGCTGCTGCAGGAGGCGTCCATCCGCCATACGGAGCAGCTGGGGATGGGCCGGGAAAAGACCCTGGACAAGGGCATCCTCTGGGTGCTGACCCAGCAGCGCTGCGAGATCCGGCGCATGCCGGAATATGACGAACACGTCGTGCTGAAAAGCTGGCCGGGCAGGAACATGCACCTGCTGTTTCCCCGCCATTACAGCATGGAGACCGCGGCGGGGGAGCCGCTTCTGAAGGCCAGCGCCATCTGGTGCCTGGTGGATGCCAAAAGCCGCAAGGTGGTGTTCCCGGAGAAATACGGGGTGCAGATCGACGGCGCGGAGACCGGGGAGGAGATCGAGCTGCCCCGCCCCATCCGGAAGCTGGACTGCACGGAGACACGCGTCTTCACCGTCCCCTACAGCTATGTGGACCTGAACGGGCACATGAACAACGCCCGCTACTTCGACCTGGCGGAGGACAGCATCCCCGCCGCCGCGGCGGGGGAGAAGCTCCGCCTGGTCTGCGCCGAGTACAGCAACGAGGCCCATCTGGGGGAGCAGCTGCGGCTGCGGTGGAGCCGGGAGGACAGGCGCTGTTACATGGAGGGCGGCGCGGAAAAGACCTGTTTCCGGATGCTTCTGGAGTATAATGGATAAATTTGCATAAAAATGGAAGGCAAAGCGCCTTCCATTTTTGCATATGTATCATATTGAGTTAACAAGACGTTTTTGGTATGATATCGCAGAGGTGATTTCCATGGATCTGCGAACCCTGCGTTACTTCGCCGTGACGGCTGAGGAACTGAACATAACCCACGCGGCGGAGCGGCTGAACATCAGCCAGCCCCCGCTGTCCAACCAGATCAAGGCTCTGGAGGAGGAACTGGGCGTGACCCTGTTCATCCGGGGCAAGCGCCGCCTGAAGCTGACCGAGGCGGGGACCCTGCTGTATCGCCGGGCGGTGCAGCTGCTGGAGCTGGCGGAGCGGACCCGGCAGGAGATCTCTTCCATGGAGGGGCTGACCGGCACGCTGAACATCGGCCTGGTGGAGGGGCGCGCGCCCTTCCTGGCCGCCCGCTGGATCGCGGGCTTTCGCGGGGAATACCCCAGCGTGAAGTTCCGCCTGTGGAACGGCAGCGGCGACGAGGTGCTGGACCGGGTCTATCACGGCCTGGCGGATGTGGCGCTGATCGCGGCCCCCTATGACACGGAGCATCTGGAGGGCTTTCCCGTGGGGCGGGAGCCCTGGGTGGCCCTCATGTCCAAGAGCAATCCCCTGGCGCAGGAGCCGGGTAATTTTCTCCCCCTGGAGAAGCTGGTGGGCCAGCCGCTGATCGTGCCCAGCCGCGCCTCCCGCATCAGCGCCATCATCAGCTGGTTCGAGGAGGTGGGCGCCGAGCCGTATATCCTCTGCGAGCTGTCCAACTATCTGGACGCGGAGGCCCTGGCGGAGCAGGACGTGGGCGTGTGCATCTTCCCCCAGACCACCTACAACCAGAGCGACCTGGTGGTCTCCAAGGTCATCACCCAGTCGGAGCGGCAGGTGGAATACGCCCTGGTCTGGAACAAGAACCAGCACAATTCCGAGCTGACAGCGGAATTCATCAACTACGTGCAGGACTGTCTGGACGAGGAGAAGAACCAGCGTCAGAAGTACCGCATGCCGGAGCATGAATACATCCCGCCGGAGGGCACCAGGCTGCTGTGAGCCGGGAGCCGTCCCGGCGCGGATACAGGCAAAAAATAAAACGATCGGGCCCCGTCGGCCAAAGCGCAGCCCTGCGCCAAGGCCGACGGGGCCCTGTCCCTTTTTCCGTAAAAAATGCGGGAAAATACCGGAGACAAGGGGCAAAGCTACTGTTGACCCTCGGGGTAAAGCATGGTAAAATACCATGAATTAATATAGGCTCATTCTGTGCTCAGGTTGGTATAGGTATGTGGATCGCGGATCAATGGAAAGATTTTGAATTGCTGGACTGCTCCAGGGGCGAAAAGCTGGAGCGCTGGGGGGACTATTATCTGGTACGCCCGGACCCCCAGGCCATCTGGGAGACGCCCCGGAAGAACAGCCACTGGAACGACCGGGACGCCCGCTATCGCCGCAGTGAAAGCGGCGGCGGCAGCTGGGACAAGGGCAGACTGCCCCAAAGCTGGCAGATCCGCTACGGGGAGCTGACCTTCCAGGTCAAGCCCATGAACTTCAAGCACACGGGTCTTTTCCCGGAACAGGCTTCCAACTGGGACTGGGCCATGAAGAAGATCCGTGCCGCGGGCCGGCCCATCAGCGTGCTGAACCTGTTCGCCTATACCGGCGCCGCCACCCTGGCCTGCGCCCGGGCGGGGGCCCAGGTCTGCCACGTGGACGCGGCCAAGGGCATGGTGGCCTGGGGCAAGGAGAACGCCGCCGCCTCGGGTCTGAGCGACGCGCCCATCCGCTGGATCGTGGACGACTGCGCCAAGTTCGTGGAGCGGGAGATCCGTCGGGGCCGCCGCTATGATGCCCTCATCATGGATCCGCCCTCCTACGGCCGCGGCCCGGGGGGAGAGGTCTGGAAGCTGGAGCAGAACCTGTGGCCCTTCGTGTCCCTGTGCGCGGGAGTGCTGTCGGAGCAGCCTCTGTTCGTGATCATCAATTCCTATACCACGGGCCTGTCCCCCTCGGTGCTTTCTTACGTGACGGAGAGCATCTTCACCAAAAAGTTCGGCGGCCGCTCCGACAGCCAGGAGCTGGGCCTGCCGGTGACCGACAGCGGTCTGGTCCTGCCCTGCGGCGCAACATGCCGGTGGGAAAGCTGACTTCCGCTGCCGGGGGCAGAAGAAGGAAGGCAGCTTTCTCCGCAGCCGCGCCGTTGGCGGGCCGAGGCGTTTAAGACCGGCCCGGGAACGGCAAAAGCGGCAAGGCGGCATAAGCTGACTTCCGCTGCCACGTCAGAAGAAGCTCGCTGCGCTCTGCTTCCGTGAAGTGTCACGAAAGCGGCGCTCCGCTCCCTCCTTCTTCATTTATCCTCGCGGACCCGCTGTGCTGGGCTCCGCTCGGAGGGAGGGCGGCAGGGCGGCATAAGCTGACTTCCGCTGCCACGTCAGAAGAAGCTCGCTGCGCTCTGCTTCCGTGAAGCGTCACGAAAGCGGCGCTCCGCTCCCTCCTTCTTCTTTTATCCTCGCGGACCCGCTTCGCTGGGCTCCGCTCGGAGGGAGGGCGGCAAGGCGGCATAAGCTGAACATTTCACCCACGCCTCGAAAGGAAACCAACACTGTGAGTGCGATCATTCGTTTTGAAAACGTACATTTTACCTATCCGGACAACGATAAAGAGAGTCTGACCGGCATCGATCTGGAGATCGAGGAGGGCAGCTTCGTGGCGGTACTGGGCCACAACGGCTCCGGCAAGTCCACTCTGGCCAAGCATATGAACGTCATCCTGACGCCCACCGAGGGCAGGGTGCTGGTGGATGGCCTGGACACGGCGGACGAGAACAATCTGCTGGAGGTGCGCCACCGGGTGGGCATGGTCTTCCAGAACCCGGACAACCAGATCGTCGCCAATGTGGTGGAGGACGACGTGGCCTTCGCCCCGGAGAATCTGGGTGTGCCCCCCGAGGAGATCCGCCGGCGGGTGGACGAGGCCCTCAAGCAGGTGGGCATGTATGAGCTGCGGCTGCACGCGCCCCATCTGCTCTCCGGCGGACAGAAGCAGCGGGTGGCCATCGCCGGCGTCATCGCCATGCGGCCGCGGATCGTGGTGCTGGACGAACCCACCGCCATGCTGGATCCCCAGGGACGGCGGGAGGTCGTTTCCACCATCACCCGCCTGTGCCGGGAAAAAGGCATGACCGTGGTGCTGATCACCCACCACATGGAGGAGTGTATCGGCGCGGACCGGCTGCTCATCATGTCGGAGGGCGCCATCGCGGCCGACGGCAGCCCGGAGGACGTGTTTTCCCAGGTGGAGCTGATGCAGCGGGAGGGGCTGGACGTGCCCGAGACCACACAGCTCCTGTATGACCTGAACCGGCAGGGCTGTGACCTGCCCCTGGGCATCCTGGACATCGACGCCTGCGCGGAGCGGGTGGCGCAGCTGCTCCGGGCCCAATAAAGCAAATTCAAAGGACAAGACGTTATGGCAGAGATCATCGTAGAGAATCTGAGCCATGTGTACAGCGCGGGGACCCCGTTCGAGAAGGCGGCCATCCAGGGGATCGATCTGACGATCCCCCAGGGCCAGTTCGTGGGCCTGCTGGGACACACAGGTTCCGGAAAATCTACTTTCATACAGCACCTCAACGCCCTGCTGACGCCCAGCTCCGGCCGGGTGCTGGTGGACGGAGAGGATATCAATCAGGACAAAAAGACCCGCTACCGTGTCAAGCAGAAGGTGGGCCTGGTTTTCCAGTACCCGGAATACCAGCTCTTTGAGGAGACGGTGTTCGCGGATATCGCTTTCGGTCCGAAGAACATGGGCCTGAACGCGGAGGAGATCGAGGAGCGGGTGCGGGAGGCTGCCGGCTTCGTAGGCGTGGACGAGAGCCTGTTCCAGGCCTCGCCGCTGGAGCTGTCCGGCGGGCAGAAGCGCCGCATCGCCATCGCGGGCGTCATCGCCATGCGTCCGGGCGTGCTGATCCTGGACGAGCCCACGGCGGGCCTGGACCCCAGGGGCTGCCGCCAGATCATGGATAACATCTGCCGCTATCAGAAGGAGACCGGCGCCACGGTCATCGTGGTCAGCCACAATATGGATGACGCCGCCCGGCTCGCGGAGCGGATCATCGTGTTCGACCACGGCGGCATCGCTATGGACGGCACGCCCGAGGAGGTCTTTTCCCGGCCCCGGGAGCTGATCGACATCGGCCTGGCCGTGCCTCAGTCCACCGCCATTGCCATGGCGCTGCGGGAGAAGGGGAGCGACCTGAAAGGCGCGGTCTACACCCATGAGCAGCTGCTGGACGCCATCCTCAAAGCCAAGGGGGTGGACGCATGCTGAAGGACATCACCCTGGGCCAGTTTTTCCCCGGCGACAGCATTGTCCACAAGCTGGACCCGCGCACCAAGCTCATCCTGGTCATCGTCTATATCATCGCCCTGTTCCAGGCCAAGGGCTGGATCTCCTACGCCCTGGTGGTCCTGGTGACGGTGCTTTGCCTGGCCCTGTCCCACATCCGCTTTAAGACCATATTCAAGGGCCTCAAGCCCATGCTGTTCATCATCGTGCTGACGGCGGCGCTGAACATCTTCTACACCGCCGGCACGCCCGTCCTGCCCGGGTGGATCATCACCTGGGAGGGCATCGACCGGGCGGCCAAGATGATCCTGCGCATCGTGCTGCTGATCACCGGCACCTTCCTGCTGACCTATACCACCAGCCCCATGGCCCTGACCGACGGCCTGGAGCTGCTGCTCGATCCCTTGAAAAAAGTGAAGCTCCCGGTCCATGAGATGACCATGATGATGAGCATGGCCCTGCGCTTCATCCCCACCCTCATCGAGGAGACGGACAAGATCATGTCCGCCCAGAAGGCCCGCGGCGCGGACTTTGAAAACGGCAGCCTGATCCAGCGGGCCAAGGCCCTGCTGCCCATTCTGGTGCCGCTGTTCGTGTCGGCTTTCCGCCGGGCGGACGAGCTGGCCGTGGCTATGGAGAGCCGCTGCTACCACGGCGGCGAAGGCCGCACCCGCATGAAGCAGCTGAAGATGGCCGGCCGGGACGCGATCGCCCTGGTGCTGGGGCTGCTGTTCCTGGCGGGGATGATCCTGTGCAAACGGCTGGGACTGTGAGGCTGCTATGAGAAACATCGCCCTGCGCCTGAAGTATGACGGCAGCCGCTACCACGGCTGGCAGGTGCAGAAAAACGACATTACCGTGGCGCAGACCCTGGAGGAGGCGCTCAGCAAGATCTGCGAGCACCCGGTGAAGACCGTGGGCTGCGGGCGGACCGACGCGGGCGTCCACGCCCTGCGCTACTGCGCCAACTTTCGCACCGGCTGCCGCATCCCCACCGACCGGATCCCGCTGGCGGTGAATTCCCGCCTGCCGGGCGATATCGCGGTGGTGGACGCCATGGAGGTGCCGGAGGATTTCAACGCCATCGGCTCCTGCATAAAAAAAGAATATATTTACAAAATACTCAACAGCAGCATCCGGGATCCTTTCCTGGAAAAGCGGGTGTGCTTCTATCCCCAGAACCTGGATCTGTCGCTGATGCAGCAGGCGGCCCGCGCTTTTGAGGGCACGCATGATTTTCGCGCGGTGCGCAGCGTGGGAACCGAGACCAAAACCACCGTGCGCACGGTGTACTGGTGCCGGGCGGAGAAGGAGGGAGACCTGATCACGGTCTCCGTCTGCGCCGACGGCTTTCTGTACAACATGTGCCGGGCCATGGTGGGTACCATGGTCTACGCCTCCTACGGAAAGCTCCGGCCGGAGGAGATCCCCGAACTGCTGGAAAAAGGGGACCGGCGCCTGACCGGGCCCACCATGCCGCCCCAGGGCCTGTATCTCAACCGGGTGTGGTATGAGGAGCCTGTAGGCGGGATGTTTTTGGAATGACGGGAAACCCTATATTTGTTCACAAATATGTGGTAAACTATATTGTAAGCCTAATTTGATGTTGCCGCGGCCCTGCCGCGAATACATAAAAGGATGAGATGAAGATGAGACTGATCATTGATATTGTTCTGCTGGTGATCGTGGCGCTCTGTACCTGGAGCGGCTACAAAAAAGGCCTGATCGGCGGCATCGCCGGGATCCTGGCCGTGATCATCGCGCTGTTCGGCGGCAGCCTGCTGTCCTCGGCCTACGCCCATGAGGTGATCCCCGCGCTGGAGCCTTTTGTGGACGGCTACCTGGACTCCCAGAAGAACCGGGACGTGATGCTGGAAAAGCTGGGCTACGCCCACAGCGACCTGTCCCTGGAGGATGTCCTGGAGCAGGACAGCTCCCTGCGCTACGACTACGCCTATGAGAGCCTGAAGGACGTGGGCTTTTACGACAAGCGCGCGGAGGATCTGGCGGACCGGGCGGTGGCCTATTCCGATGAAAACGGCGTGAACATGACCGAGGCCGTGGTGGCCGTGCTGTGCGACACCATCAGTTACGTAGGCGGTCTGGTCCTGGGCTTTTTGCTGATTTTGATCCTGATCGTGGCCATCGCCAACATCGGGAACCTCTCCTTCCGCCTGCCCAATATGGAGCTGTTGGATGAGATCGGCGGCGCGGTGCTTGGCTTCGTGAAGGGCTTTCTGTACTGCGTGCTGCTGTGCTGGCTGCTGAGCTTCCTGGGCTTCCTGATCGGGAAGGACACCCTGGAGCATACGACCCTGGCCCGCTTTTTCCTGGCCTTCCACTTCATCACCAACGGCCTGGTCTGACGGACCTTTTCCCTGCGCCTTACAGCCGGAGGGGACTCCGGCTGCATTTTCTCCTGGAGGTACACCATGCAAACGACCATGTGTTCCCGCTGCGGCAAGAACGTGGCGGTGATCTTCATTACCAAAATCGAAAACGGCCAGGCCCAGAACCAGGGCCTGTGCCTCAAGTGCGCCCGCGAGATGCATATCAAGCCCGTGGACGATATGATCAACAAGATGGGGCTGTCCGACGAAGATCTGGAGAGCCTGTCCGGCGATATGATGGCCGCTCTGAACGGGGCGGAGGAGCTGCTGAACATGGACAGCAGCGACGAGGGCGGCGAGGACGACGACGGCAAGACCGCCACCTTCCCCTTCCTCAACCGGCTTTTCGGCGGCCCCGGCGGGCAGAACGCCAATTCCGGCGAGCAAAACGGCGAGCGGCCCCGGCAGGAACAGGCCGCGCCCAACAGCAAGGGCGGCAAGCGGAAGTTCCTGGACAACTATTGCATCGACCTGACCCAGCGGGCGAGAGACGGCAAGCTGGATTCCATGGTGGGCCGGGCGGAGGAGCTGGAGCGTGTGATCCAGATCCTGAACCGCCGCCAGAAGAACAACCCCTGCCTCATCGGTGAGCCGGGCGTGGGCAAGACCGCCATTGCCGAGGGCCTGGCCCAGCGCATCGCCATGGGCAACGTGCCCTATAAGCTGCAGGATAAGCAGGTGTTTCTGCTGGATCTGACCGCCCTGGTGGCGGGCACCCAGTTCCGCGGCCAGTTTGAGAGCCGCATGAAGGGCCTCATCGAGGAGATCCGCAAGGCCGGCAACATCATTCTGGTCATCGACGAGGTGCACAACATCGTGGGCGCCGGGGACGCCGAGGGCAGCATGAACGCCGCCAACATCCTCAAGCCCGCCCTGTCCCGGGGTGAGATCCAGGTGATCGGCGCCACCACCTTTACCGAATACCGCAAACATATCGAGAAGGACAGCGCTCTGGAGCGCCGCTTCCAGCCGGTGACGGTCAGCGAGCCCTCCATCGAGGACAGCATCGCCATCATCCGGGGTATCGCCCATTACTATGAGGATTACCACGGCGTGTCCATCTCCGACGAGATGTGCCGTCAGGCGGTCCTCATGAGCGAGCGCTACATCACCGACCGCTTCCTGCCGGACAAGGCCATCGACCTGATCGACGAGGCCTGCTCCGACGTGAATCTGAAGGACGCGGACATCAACCGCCGCATGCTGGCGGAGCGGGACCTGGAGAACGTGCGCTTTGAGCGGGAAGCGCTCATGAGCGACAACAGCACCGAGCTCAGCGACCAGCAGCTGGACCAGCGCTATGCCCGCATCGCGCAGCTGCGCAGCCGGGAGATGCAGCTGGAGCGTGAGCTGGAAGAATTGAAGGCCAAGGGCCGGCCATCCCTGACCGTGGATAACCTGGCCCGCATCATTGAACTCTGGACCAAGATCCCCGCCTCCAGCATCAAGGAAGATGAGCTGGAGCGCCTGGCCAGGCTGGACGAGCGGCTCAAGGCCCACATCGTGGGCCAGGACGAGGCGGTGGACGCGGTCTGCGCCGCCATCCGCCGCAGCCGCGTGGGTCTGAAGGTCAAGCGCAAACCGGTGAGCTTCATCTTCGTGGGCGGCACCGGCGTGGGCAAGACGGAGCTGGTCAAGCGCCTGGCGGCCGACATGTTCGACAGCCCCGAGTCCCTGATCCGTCTGGACATGTCCGAGTTCATGGAGAAGTTCTCCGTCTCCCGGATCATCGGCTCCCCCCCGGGCTACGTGGGCTATGACGAGGCGGGCCAGCTGACCGAGAAGATCCGCCGCAAGCCCTACAGCGTGGTGCTTTTCGACGAGATCGAGAAGGCCCACCCGGATGTGATGAACATCCTGCTGCAGATCCTGGACGACGGCCGCATCACCGACGCCCAGGGGCGCACGGTGAATTTCGAGAATACCATCATCATCATGACCACCAACGCGGGCTCCGGCAACAAGACCGGCAGCGTGGGCTTCGGCGGCACCCTCAGCGACATGAGCCGCGAGCGGGCGCTGAAGGCCCTCAACGAGTTCCTGCGCCCGGAGTTTATCAACCGCGTGGACGAGGTGGTCTGCTTCAACCAGCTGACGGAAGAAAACTTCCGCGGCATCGCGGTCCTGATGCTCGGCGAGGTGCAGGAGGTGCTGCGGGAGAAGGATATGGAGCTGTTCTGGGACGAGGACCTGGTGGATTATCTGGTCAGGAAGGGCTTCTCCGTCACCTACGGCGCCCGGAACCTGCGCCGCCTGATCCAGAAGGAGATCGAAGACGAGATCGCCGCCCGGGTCATCGAGAACCGGGGCCAGGCGATCCGCAGCGTGCGGCTGTCCGCACAGGATGAAAAAGTGCTTGTGGAATGTGAGGGATGAACATGTCTGAAAGAATCATCATTCGCCGCGGCGATATCACCAAACAGAAGGTGGATGCCATCGTCAACGCCGCCAACTGCTCCCTGCTGGGCGGCGGTGGGGTGGACGGCGCCATCCACCGGGCGGCCGGGCCGGAGCTGCTGGCCGAGTGCCAGACCCTGAACGGCTGCCAGACCGGCAAAGCCAAGATCACCGGCGGCTACAGGCTGCCCGCCAAGTACGTGATCCACACTCCCGGCCCCGTCTGGCACGGCGGCGGCAGGGGAGAGCCGGAGCTGCTGGCCTCCTGCTATCGCTCCTGCCTGGAGCTGGCTTCGGCCAACGGCTGCGAGACCGTGGCCTTCCCGTCCATCAGCACCGGGGTATACCATTTCCCCCTGGATAAAGCGTCTAAGATCGCCATTTCCACCATCGCGGCCTATCTGAAGGACCACGAGGAGATCAGGCAGGTCAGCATGGTCTGCTTCGATGAGAAGACCGAGAGCTATTATGTTTCGGCGCTGAAGGCCTTGGAGGCCGGCGCATGAAGCGGCTGGTCCGCCTGCAGTACAATTCCCCGGTGGTGCTGAGCTTCGCCCTGGCGGCGCTGGCGGCCCTGCTGCTGGGGAAGTTTACCGGCGGCCGGACAAACGCGCTGCTGTTCAGCGTTTACCGCTCCTCACTGACGGACCTGTTCACCTACCCCCGCTTCGTGCTCCATGTGCTGGGGCACAGTAGCTATTCCCATTACATAGGCAACATGATGATGATCCTGGTGGTGGGGCCCAGCCTGGAGGAGAAGTACGGCAGCCGCAGCCTGTTCTGGGCCATCTTTCTCACGGCCCTGGTGTCCGGGCTGGTGCAGTGGCTGTTCTTCCCCGGCTCGGCGCTGATGGGCGCCTCGGGCATCGTGTTCATGATGATCGTCATGGCCTCTCTGGCGGGCATGCGGGACGGATACATCCCCCTCACGCTGATCCTGGTGCTGGTGCTGTACGTGGGCGGCGAGATCGTGGACGGCGTGGTCCTCAGCGACAACGTCTCCCAGCTGACCCATATCATCGGCGGCCTCTGCGGGGCCTTCCTGGGCCTGAGCTTGAGGTGAAGCGATGGAGAGCCTGTTGATCAGCGCCTGCTTTCTGGGCGTCAACTGCAAGTACGACGGCGGCAATAACGCCTTGCCGGAGGATATCCTGGCGCGGCTGCGGGAGAAGTACCGCCTGGTGCCGGTCTGCCCGGAGAACGCCGGCGGCCTGCCCACGCCCAGGGAGCCCAGCGAGCGGCGGGGCGGCGGCGTGTGGAGCCGCAGCGGCCGGGACGTGACGGCGGAATATGAAAAGGGCGCGCGGATCGCCCTGGAGCTGGCCCGGCAGAACGCCTGCAGGGCGGCGCTGCTGAAAGAGCGCAGCCCCTCCTGCGGTCATGAGAGGATCTATGACGGCACGTTCAGCGGCGTTCTGGTACCCGGCAGCGGCACGGCGGCGGAGAAGCTGCTGGCCGAAGGGATCCCGGTCTACGGCGAAAGCGAAGTAAATAAGCTCATATAAAGCAAGGACCCTGCGGATACTGAACCGCAGGGTCCTCGCCTGTTTACACCAGTTTTCCGTTTTGATCCACGTAGATCACCGGCGCCATGCCGGAGATCAGCAGCACCATGTCGTCGTAGTTGGTCTCGTGTCCGGCCCGGCTGTAGATGGGCCGGATCCGCAGATCGCCGCTGATGTTGCCGAAGACGGCGGCGTTGGGCATCTGCCCCAGGATGGACGCGCGCAGCCGCTCCCGGAGCACAGCGCCGCTCTCCACCGTGCCCAGCCGGACCCCGTTGACGAAAACGCCGTCGGCCAGCACGATCCCCGGATAGGCCAGGATCAGGGCGTCCGTCAAAGCGGCCGTGTCCCCGTCGGGCCGCCGCAGGCTCAGCCGGCAGGCTCTGCGGCAGCGGGGCGCCTCCGCCTCGCCGGGCAGCAGCTCCTCGGCCGCCCGGGCGGCGATCTGCCCGGCCCGCTTTACCGCGGCGGGCGCGTAGAGCCCATCCAACTGCCGCCCGTCCACCGTGACCCGGTAGTACAGATGCAGGTTGGATATCAGCAGCATCAGCAGCGCAAGTCCCAGAAGCCCCAGCTTTTTTCCAGTCATATGACCACCTCCGCGGTTAACATAATACAATAAAACCGCGGGGTCAAGGCCTTCGACAAAACTGGTGCAAAAGCCTCCGAAAGCCCTATTCCGGCTCCGGTACGATCTC
>Ga0310695_10001508_pt1 | contig 54760 bp, 43 predicted proteins | sample RumenRJG_04DNA_FD_203882 | JGI IMG/M metagenome (GOLD analysis project Ga0310695, IMG submission 203882) | Bovine rumen microbial communities from Lethbridge, Alberta, Canada - RJG_04 (v2) (version 2) | ecosystem: Host-associated > Mammals > Digestive system > Stomach > Rumen | place: Canada...
ATTCGTTCATAGTCTCCCACCAGTTTCATATATGCAGTGGCTTTGGCACTTTCCTCTTCGTTAAGCTGACTTGAGGTAACCTGCAGAAGGTAGGTTCCTATCACGTCCTCGAGATGGTCGGTTTCATTTTCTGCCTCCCGTATGAATTCCGAGGCATCTTCGTCATAAGTACGAACGCAGGAAATGCTTTTTTTCAAGGAGTCAATAGCCAGAGTGGCCATTTTATCAAGCTCCTGACGGCACTGGTTAAGCGCCAGAGCCGGGCTTCCCAGCAGACGCTTATCAAGTTCCGATACAGTTTCGTTTCCTCTGGAATCGGGAATGATCCTGCAAACCATTTTTTCCAGCAGGCCGCCGAAAGGAAAGAGGAGAACCACACTGGCAATACTGATAACAGAGTGAAATACGGCTATTCCTATAAGGCTTGCGGACTGTGACAGTAAAGCGGGTGAGAATACATATTTAATGATACAAAATATAGTCAGCCATACAGCAGATCCAATGACATTAAAGGAGAGATGGACTACTGCGGCACGCTTGGCATTTCGGTTGGTTCCTATGGAAGAGAGCATGGCTGTGATACATGTACCGATATGCTGGCCCATAAGGATGGGAATGGCAGCTCCGTAGGTAACGGCTCCGGTGGATGAAAGAGCCTGAAGGATTCCGACAGAAGCTGAACTGGACTGTATTATGGCGGTAAGACCGGCACCTACAAGTAACCCCAGAATAGGATTGGTGAATGTCAGGAATAACTGCTGGAATTCAGGTATGTTCTTTAGCCCTGAAACTGCACCGGACATAGCCTCCATACCAAACATCAACACAGAAAAGCCCAGAAGGATCAACCCGGTGTCTTTTCTTTTATTATCTTTGGACATCATATAGAAAATGATGCCTATTAAGGCGATTATGGGGGTAAAGGATGATGGCTTAAGAAGCCGAACAAAGAAATTAGAACTGTCTATTCCCGCCAGACTCAAGATCCATGCGTTAACCGTCTGTCCGATATTCGCGCCCATTATTACGCTGATGGACTGACTTAAGGTCATCTGACCCGAGTTGACAAAGCCGACCACCATAACAGTGGTAGCGGATGAACTCTGAATAATGGCCGTCACCACAAGACCGGTGAGAAGACCCATGTATTTGTTGCCGGTCATACGACCCAAAAGCTTCTTTAGCTTATTACCTGCCCGACGTTTTAGGGTCTGGCCCATCAGAGTCATTCCGAAAAGAAAGAGGCTTAGCCCTCCTATCATATTCAACACATTAAAAATATCCATAGCATAATCTCCTTATTAATCTTCCTGTTTTAGTATAGGGGTAAAACGTAAATAAAGAAATAGTTATTATGTACAATGTTGAGTCAATGGGGACGGTTCTTTTTGACTCAAAAAAGTATTGACAAGAATAAGTGAACAGTGTAAACTATCAATTGTTGGTTAACAGCGTTCACTTTATTTGCGCGATGCGGCCTTCAAGCATACCCAAGGGAGGATAATAATGCCCAGGAACAAGACAGAGAGTCATGCAAAGATTATGGAAGCGGCAAAAGCTGAGTTTTTGGAGTTCGGTTTTATGGATGCCTCCATGAGAAGGATAGCGGGAAATGCAGGGATTACGGCCCCGGCGCTGTACAAGCATTTTCCCAGCAAGGAAGATATGTTTGCCGCCTTGGTGGATCCTGCTATAGACGGTTATATGGAGCTTTATCATGAAGTAGAGAATGACTACAATGAAGAGCTTAAGAACATGGATAAAGATAATCTCTGGACCGGGCAGAAGGAAACCGTGAGAGGCATGACCTACATATATGACCATTTTGATGAATTCAAGCTGATCATTTGCAGGTCACAGGGTACAAAGTATGAGTCTTTTACCCACAGGATGGCCAATTTGGAAGAAGAAGTGACACAGCGTTATATGAAAGATCTGGCTAAATCTGGCATAAAGGTGAAAAAGGTTAACAAGAAGGAACTTCACCTCCTTGTAACCACTAACGTTGAGGCCATGTTCCAGCCGGTGATACATGATTTTTCCAGAAAGGAAGCCCTGCATTTTGCCGAAACACTGGACACCTTTTATCTTCCGGCCTGGAAGGTATTGTTCGGATTATAATAATGATAACCTGCCCCGCATTAAGCGGGGTATAAAAAAACCATAAGGTTAGCGAAGGCTAACAAATGTCAATAATGAGTCAAAAAGAACCGTCCCCATTGACTCAAAAAATTACACAAAGGAGTAGAGGTACTATGAAGAAAAAAGGAATACCCTCCTGGATAGTTGAATTCGCCGGGAGAAAAAAGAGTTATTACGTGGGCAGCATTATCCTTGCCATCTTAGGGGTGGCGGCATCATTTGCACCATATCTGGTTATTGCAGATATAGTAAGGGCTCTGCTGGGAGGAAATATTGATCCCGGTTATTACCTTATGAGAGTTGCAATAATGGCCCTCTTCTGGGTAGCAAGGATATTGCTGCACAACTTTTCAACCACCCTGTCCCATGTGGCAACCTTTAATGTTCTGGGAAGCATCAGAATCCAGGTTTGTGAAAAGCTTTCAAAGATCCCCTTAGGGTCCGTCCTTGATGATAACAGCGGAAGCTACAAGAACATCATCGTGGAAAGAGTAGACTCCATGGAAAAGACCCTGGCCCATATCATACCGGAATTCACGGCAAATATCCTTCTGCCCATAGTAATGTTTGTGTATATTCTGATCCTGGATTGGAGGATCGGACTGGCTAATCTTATCTCGGTAGTTATTGGAGGGGTATTTGCATCAGTCATGCTGGCGAAGAGCAAAGGGGATTTCGAGGTCACGATCAAAAAAACAAAGTACCTGAATGATACCGCCGTTGAATATATTAACGGTATCGAGGTTATCAAGGCCTTCGGTAAAACCGGAAGTTCTTATGAGAAATTTGTAAATGCAGCAAGAGAAGGCACCGACTGCTTCATTAACTGGATGCGGAAATGTATCTGGTGGCAGGCGGGAATGATGTCCTTTATGCCGGCTACATTCTTAGGGGTATTGCCGGTGGGGCTTTTCCTTGTAAACGGCGGCAGCTTATCAGCCGAGAACTTCATTACCTGTATTATCCTTTCGGCAGGGCTTGTATCACCCCTGGTGGTAGCATTTTCTTACATGGATGATATGGGCAAGATCAGTTCAATATTCGGCGAAGTAATAGAGATTTTGGAGCGAAAAGAAATGAATCGCCCCACGAACTTAAAGGAAGAACCCAAGGGTTCGGACATTGTTTTAAAAGATGTACACTTCACATACAAGGACAAGGAAGTACTTCACGGAATCAACATGGAGATAAAGCAGGGCCAGGTAAATGCCTTCGTTGGACCTTCCGGTTCGGGTAAGAGCACCATAGCAAGACTTATCGACTCCCTGTGGGATCCTGATTCAGGCAGCATAACATATGGCGGTGTAGATTTAAGGGATCTGCCACTGGATTACTATACAAGCCGGATCTCTTATGTAGCCCAGGACAATTACCTTTTTGATATGACCATCAGGGAAAACATCCGTCTGGGAAGAGCCGGCGCTTCTGATGAGGAAGTTGAGGATGCGGCAAGGAAATGCGGCTGTCACGATTTCATTATGGGCCTTGAAAACGGATATGACACTAAAGTCGGCGGAGCCGGAGGTCATTTATCCGGCGGAGAGCGTCAGCGAATCTGTATCGCCAGGGCTATGTTAAAGAATGCCCCGGTGGTTATCATGGACGAAGCAACTGCCTATACCGATCCCGAAAATGAAGCTCTTGTCCAGGAAAGCGTTGCAAAACTGGTAGCGGGACGCACCCTCATTGTTATCGCCCACAGGCTTTCCACCATCATGGATGCGGATAAGATCTTCGTGATAAATGACGGAAATGTGGAAGCAAGCGGCACTCACCAGGAACTCTTAAAGAAATGCCTGCTGTACAAGGTTATGTGGGATGCCCACAGTTCAGTAAAGGATGATGTGAGTGAAAGTACAACGGCAGATTCTAAAAAGGAGGCAGTATAGATATGTTTGAAATGTTAAAGAAGTTCTTCGATTTCTGCAACCGGAAGAACAGAAACAAATTATACGGGGCGGTAGTTCTTGGGGTACTTGATGCCCTGTTCGGAGCTATGAAAATTCCTGCAGCCTTCTTTGCAATAACGGCTGTACTGGAGCAAAGAATAGATTCTAAAGCTTTTGCATATGTAATAGGCCTTATGCTGGTAAGTACCATAGGAAAAATGCTGGTGAACCGGGTTTCCAACATGCTTCAAACAGAGGCAGGGTATGATACCTGCGCACAAAAACGAATAGAGATAGCGGAACATTTACGGTATCTCCCCATGGGATATTTCAACGATACCAGCCTGGGACATATCACTTCGGTTACAACCAATACACTGGAGCAGATGAGCGATATAGCCACCAGAGCCATAATGATGGTGTTGCAGGGAAGCATTACTACCATCGTTATCGGACTGGGAATGTTCATTTTCGATGTTCGTATCGGGCTAATATCACTGGCCTGTATCATAGTTTTTATAATTGTTAATACCTTTACAAACCGAAAGGTAGCAAAGGTTGCGGAGGAGAAGATTGCAGCAGACCGTGAAATGGTAGGTGTAATCCTGGAATACGTTCAGGGAATAGCGGAGATCAGGAATTATAACATTTTTGCTCAGAACAATTCCAGAGTTGCAAGAAGCGTGGAGAGAAAGAAAAATGCAGATATTAAGGCCGAGGTTACGGCAATACCGGCGGTAGGCCTCCAGATGCTTATATGTAAGCTGTCAGGCGTGGTGATAGCAGGAGCCTCCCTGTACTTCTATTTTACCGGAACTATGGCCCTTAATTACCTTATCACCATGCTGATGTGTTCCTTTATGGTATTTGAAGCCCTTGACTCGGCAGGAATCTACACAGCCCTCTTAAAGGTGATAGGACAGGGTGTTAATCTGGCAAATGAGATACTTGATACTCCGCAGATGGATATAAAGGGCACTGATATACAGCCGGAGAACAGAGACATTCATCTTGAACATGTAAGTTTCGCTTATGAGAACAGGAAGATCATAGACGATGTTACCCTTGATATTAAAGAAAAGACAACTACTGCCATAGTCGGACCCTCCGGCGGAGGAAAGACCACCATAACCTCTCTTATAGCAAGGTTCTGGGATGTTCAGGAGGGAGAGGTTACTCTCGGTGGAAAAAATGTAAAAGACTACAGCTTTGACACCTTAATGGAGAATTTCAGTTTTGTATTCCAGAGAGTGTATCTCTTTGAAGATACCATAGCCAACAACATCAGGTTCGGGCGTCCCGAAGCAAGCATGTATGAAGTCATTGCCGCATCTAAAAAAGCCAGATGCCATGAGTTTATCATGTCCCTGCCGAATGGATACGAGACCGTGGTGGGAGAAGGCGGCGCTACCCTCTCGGGAGGTGAAAAGCAGCGTATTGCCATAGCCCGTGCCATTATGAAGGACGCACCCATTATCATACTTGATGAGGCAACGGCAAATGTGGATCCCGAGAATGAAAAGGAACTGACAGAGGCCATAGAAAACCTCACAAAAGAAAAGACCATTATAATGATCGCTCACAGGTTAAAGACGGTTCGAAACGCAGACCAGATCATTGTAATAGATAAAGGCCGCATCGCTCAGAAGGGTAAGCATGAAGAACTTATGAAAGAAGAGGGCATTTACAGGAACTTTGTTTCCGGCAGAAAAAAGGCCGTAAGCTGGAAGATCGCTTGACAAGTTACCCGACGCTAACTATAATTACTAGTTGTAGTTAGCGTCGGCTAATTTTTGCAGATGAGGAGGAAGAATTATGGAGCTTAAATTCGGAGATGTACAGGAAACGGCCCTTATACCCCTTGCCATAAAGGCAAGTGAGACTGTAAGGCCTAATGCAAGAATCAGGGATTATAAGGCAAAAGAGATTATTGATAGCTTAGGAGTGGATGTCAGCAAATTTGATCCCTTTTTATCTCATGAGGGAGTTGTAGCAAGGACCTTGATGTTTCGCAGGGCCTTAAAGAAGCTTATTGAAAGGCATCCGGACGCTTTATGCATTAATCTGGGCTGCGGCTTTGATGATAAATTTTCACAGGTTGATAATGGGCAGATCACATGGTTTGACGTGGACCTTCCGGATCAGATAGAGGTGAGAAGAAAGGTTTACGAGGACAGGGAAAGATGCACCATGCTTCCCGGAAGCGCCTTGGACGGTGAATGGACAAAGGGCTTACCGAAGAAGGACATGACCATTGTGGTGATGGAGGGTGTCCTGGAGTATTTCTCAAAAGACCAGGTTAAGACATGCCTTAACATGCTGTGCGACAGCTTTCCTCATGGTTATCTCCTTGCGGAACTTCATTCCCCCTTCCTGGAAAAACACGGTTCCCATCATGATGCTGTAAAGAATACAAATGCAACCTTTGGGTGGGGAACGAAAACAGGAAGAGAATTATTACAGCTTGAACCCCGTATGAGCTTTGTGTCAGAGCGGAGCTATAACGATGAAATGAAGAAGTATTCCATCCGGGGCAAGCTCTTCGCTATAGTGGGCAGGAATATTAATAACAGGTTGGCAATATTCAAGTGGTAAGAGTCAGGAGTCGGTAGGTTCGTTGATTAAATGGAAAGGTGGGGATATCCCCACCTTCAGACTGTAGACAAAGTCAGGGATAAAACCCTGGCTTTTCTCTTGAAAGGAAACCATCGGCTATCGTCGATGCATTTTAATAGAAGGCGCCAAAGGCAGATAAAATCGTAGCCAAGCAGGGAAAAAGGAAAAACTACCTAAAGCCTAATCATTTAGAGAATAGCATGAACACCAAAACTGTGGTATACTGGGTCTAAACGGAAGCTTTTTTAGCCTTGTCAAATGTGTGGGGGAGTACAATCTATGAATTACAATGAGATCATCCATAGTGTTTATTCGGAGCCGGCAGCTATAGTTATTTATAGAGACGGGCATTTAAAACTGATGGATATCAATGATAAGTTTATTCCTGAAATGTGGATGAACATATCAAGGGAAGAATTCTTGAGTGCAGCTACGGGGGACGGGTTTAATGATGATAATCTTAAAGCCATGAGAAGTGCTGTTGAACGATGTATAAAAACCGGACAGGAGCAGCAGGTTGAGACATGGCGCCATTTGATCTCCACGTGCTGCGGACTTGAGTGGGTCTGTATACGGAGTAGACTGGTGCTTGTGGAAAAGAAACCGGACATGGCGGTTATCTACGAAGGAATCAGAAATATTACCGAAGAGGTTAATGCGAAAAGAGATCTCAAAGACGTAGATTACAGATATAAAAGCACTCTGGAACAAAACAATATTTATAACTGGGAATACAACATCGCAACTAAGGAGATGCGTCCCTGTTACCGGTGCATGAGGGACTTAGGGTTGCCTGCCCTTGTTGAGAATTATCCGGAACCGGCTATAGAAGTGGGAATCTTTCCTCCGGATTATGCGGACATGTACCGGGATATTATGAGGCGGATTGATAACGGGGAGACAGGTATAGAAGCTGATATTCCACTTACCGTGGGGCGCGTTCCTTTCCGCATAAAATATACCATAGAAACTGATGAAAAAGGTAAGCCGGTTAAAGCCTTCGGTTCTGCAACACTTATAACGGATACTGAGCAGGGCCGTCAGAAGCTGGACCGGGAGATTATAGAGAACCTGGCAGAAGGTTTTGAGAGCATTTTCATTGCTGACATTGAAAATGATACCGTCAAGGTCATTAAGGAAAGCGATGTCTTCTCCGTGGATGAGAACATAGGGGCCGAAGCAGTTCTAAAATCTATAATACTAAAGATTAACGACGTGGATATTCCGGAAGAACAAAAGAAGGAAATGACACGGCTGGAGTTTGTCCGAAACATACTGTTTAAAGACAGCGTACATAGGGAAGTGGTATATAAGGACGAAGAGCATAACTGCTGGGTCAGGGTTCATTATCATGTAATTGAGCGGAAGGAAGAAACAGTTACCCGGCTTCTTGTAACTATTTCCGTGATGGATGACTTTACCAGTCAGAAGCTGGACGCAGATCGGCTCATCACCGCCCAGAAGCAGGAACTTGAGAATAGGCAGAAGATGCTTATTGAGGCCGTTGAAGAAGCTAATAAGGCTAATACAATGAAGACCCAGTTTTTCTCTAATATGTCTCATGATATCCGTACTCCCATGAATGCTATCACGGGATTTTCCCACCTTGCTTTGGAAGAGATGGATAATAAGGAGAACCTGAAAGATTACCTTAAAAAGATTTCTTCAGCCGGAGACCATCTCATGAATCTCATAAATGATATCCTGGATATGAGCAGGATTGAGAGCGGTAAAATGGAACTTAGCCCATCTCCCGTAAAGTTGAAAGACCTGTTGAACGAAAATGCGGATATGATCCGGGTCAGGATGGAGGAGAAAGGTGTTTCCTTCAACGTGGACGTTGAAAAGATGGGAGACGACATAGTCGAATGCGACAGGTTGAAGTTCAATCAGGTTATCTTAAATCTTCTTTCAAATGCCTTTAAGTTTACCCCGGAGGGTAAAAGCGTATCCCTTATGGGAGAGAAGATAAAAGATGGTGATCTGATTACTTATGACATTCGAATAAAAGATACAGGTATCGGGATGTCAGAGGAATTCTCAAAGAAGATCTGGGAGCCCTATTCAAGGGAAGATGCGCGAACTGCAGGAAGTATACAGGGAACCGGTCTTGGGATGGCCATTGTAAGAAATATCATCAACCTTATGCACGGGGCCATCAACCTTCACACAGAGATTGATAAGGGAAGCGAGTTTGTAATTGAACTGTCTTTACCCAGGACGACTGAAGAATCTGAAAAGACCACGGATACTAAGAGCGAAAGCTTTTTCAGGGATTACTCGGGAACCAGGGTTTTAGTGGTTGATGATGCGCCCATAAACCGTAAGCTTGCGGAGAGGGTATTAAAAAAATACGGCTTTTCGGTAGATCTTGCCGACAGCGGATTTAAAGCGATAGATATTGTCAAAGAATCGAAGCCGGGAGATATAGATCTTATCCTGATGGATGTAAAAATGCCGGTTATGGATGGACTTGAAGCTACCAGAAGGATAAGGGCTCTTGATGATCCTAAGCTTTCAGGAATACCTATCATTGCCCTGACAGCCAATGCCTTCGCATCAGATGTTAAGGAAACCCAGAGCGCCGGAATGAATGGCCATGTTCCAAAGCCCTTTAGACCGGAGGACTTACTCCAAGCCATAAATAATAACTTGAAATAAGGGGAGTTATTAACTATGAACATCATAAAAAAAATAATTATGACCATTTTGCCGGTAATTCTTGTTTTTATGGGAACAGCGTCTGTAGTGTATGCTGCGCCCAGGGCGGAACTTACCAGCTTTGCGGACCTAAGCGGCAAGACTGTTTCCATGCTCACCGGGGCTCCCTTCGAGGAACTGGTGCGGAGCAAGAATCAGGAGGTTGGAGAGTTTACATCGTTTAACAATACTCCGGACATGCTTTTGGCACTGGAAGCGGGGAAAACGGACGCCGCTCTGACCAATAACGCCATAGCGGCGCTGGCGGTAAACCGCAATCAGAAGCTCGCACTTTTTCCACAGGAGCTTCAGGGAGGAGCTTTCGGTTTTGCATTTGCCAAGGGCGATTCCCGCCGCAGTGAGTGGCAGGCAGCCCTTGATGCTCTTCCGCATGAAGATATAGAAGCCGCATGGACTAAGTGGACAGGAGCGGATGATAGCGCCAAGGTCCTACCGGAGCAGGATTGGCCGGGGGCGAAGGGAACAGTACGTGTAGCTGCCTGTGATACGCTTGAACCAATGAGCTACGCGGGCGAGGGTGGAAAGGTTAAGGGCTTTGACCTTGAAGTGCTTCTGATGATCGCAAAGAAACTGGACGTACATGTGGAATTTACCGGAATGGAATTCTCGGCTATCCTTTCCTCGGTACAGTCGGGAAAAGCTGATATCGGTACAGGCTCTATCATCATTACCGAGGAACGTGCTCAGGCAGTGGATTTTGTGGAGTATTATCCGGCAGCTTTTGTATTAATCGTCCGGAGTAAGACGGCAGATTCAGCCTCTAGTGGAGCTATCCAAAGCTTTTCTGACCTTAAATATAAGCGCATCGGTGCTACAACCGGAAGTGTCCAGGTACAGCAGGTTGAGCAATATTTTCCCGAAGCGGAGCTTTTTTATTTCAATAATGACGTGGATATGCTGAATGCCCTGAGGACCGGCAAGATTGATGCCTTTGCTAATGCGGACTCCATAGCGAAACACATGATGACGGAGAATCAGGACATAACCTGTCTTGATGAGCAACTTGGAGACGGTATGAAGGCAGCAGCCATATTTCCCAAGACGGATGAGGGTAGGAGCCTTTGCGAACAGTTCAGTGCCTTTATCCGGAAGATCAAACAGAACGGCGTGTATGATGAGATAAGTGAAATCTGGTACGGAAATGATGAAACTAAGCATGTAGTTCCGGAACTTCATACCCTGGCAGCGACCAATGGCACCCTTCGTATGGCTTGTGACACTACGCTTCCCCCCTTTGTATTCATTAAGGACGGGCGGGCGGTCGGAATTGATGTAGATACAGTTATACGCTTCTGTCAGGAATATGGCTATGGACTTGAAATAGTGCCTATGGATTTTGCGGGCATCGTTCCTTCCGTGTCCACCGGAAAAGTCGATTTTGCCTGTAGCGATATTGCCGTTACAGCTGAGAGAGCACAGAGTGTGATGTATTCCGAACCTACCTATGAGGGTTCCTCTGTCATAATCGTTTTAAAGACGAAGGAGCAGCAGACAGACCCGGATACGAAAGGGGCATCCTTTTGGGATGATATAGCATCCAGCTTCGATAAGACCTTTCTGCGGGAGGAACGATGGAAACTCTTTGTGGATGGTGTGGTTACCACGCTGGTGATCACCTTGCTGAGTATTCTGTTTGGTACGCTGTTTGGCTTTGCTATATTTATGCTCTGCCAGCGCGGCAACCCGGTGGTCAATATGATCACACGATTCTGCCTGTGGCTGGTTAGCGGCATGCCCATGGTTGTTCTATTGATGATTCTGTATTACATTATATTCGGTTCAGTAGCGATAAATGGCATAGCCGTGGCAGTGATTGGTTTTACGCTCACCTTTGGTTCGGGTGTGTTCGGCCTTCTGAAGATGGGCGTCGGTGCCGTGGACAGAGGCCAGTATGAAGCTGCCTGTGCTCTGGGCTATTCCGATGGAAGAACCTTTTTTAAGATCATACTTCCTCAGGCTCTGCCCCATGTGCTGCCGGCTTATAAGGGGGAGATCGTGAGCCTGATCAAGGCCACGGCTATCGTGGGATATATCGCAGTACAGGATCTGACCAAGATGGGCGACATTGTAAGAAGCCGTACTTATGAAGCATTTTTCCCATTGATAGCAATTTCGGTTATTTATTTTGTGTTAGAAGGGCTTGTTGGTTTTCTGGTCAGCCGTATCAGCATCAGCTTTAATCCGAAGCGCAGAAAGCCTTCAGAAGTCTTGAAAGGGGTGAAGAGAATTGATCAGGATTGAACATTTGAGGAAGCAGTACCCGAATGTAACGCCCCTTGAAGATGTGAGCGTTGATATTAGTGATGGCGATGTTATCAGCGTCATTGGACCCTCCGGTACCGGCAAGAGCACCCTTCTTCGCTGCATCAATCAGCTGGAGAAGCCTACCTCGGGAAAGGTCTGGGTAGATGACAGGGAGATTACAGACCCCGGGTGTGACATGAACAGGGTGAGACAGAAGATGGGTATGGTTTTCCAGAACTTTAACCTCTTCGGCCATAAGACTGTGATAGAGAATATAATGATGGCGCCTATAGATCTGCTGGGTCTATCCAGGCAGGAAGCCTATGACACAGGCATGAGACTGCTTCGTACAGTAGGTCTGGCGGAGAAAGAGATGAACTATCCCGATGAACTATCGGGTGGGCAGAAGCAGCGTATAGCCATTGCCCGGACCCTGGCTATGGATCCGGATATCATCTTACTGGACGAGCCTACCAGTGCCTTAGATCCCACCATGGTAGGGGAGGTACAGGCTGTTATACGGGATTTGGCTACGACGGGAAAGACCATGATGATCGTTACCCATGAGATGAACTTCGCCAAGGGAATCTCCAACCGGGTTTTCTACATGGATGAGGGCGGCATATATGAGGATGGTACGCCGGAGCAGATATTTGATCACCCGCACAGGGAGAATACCCGTCGTTTCGTACATCAGTTGAAGGTGTTACAGCTTAACATCACCAGCCGGGACTATGATTTCCTGAGCATGGCTGCTGAGATTGAGATCTGGTGCGGAAAGAACAGGATCGTACCGGATATGGTCAACAGAATACATCATGTCTTTGAGGAAATTATGGAAATTCTTCTTCCGGTACTGGAAAAGCCTTGTATACAGGCTGTATGCGAGTATTCCGAGCAGAAGGAACAGGCGGAGTGGACTATTGATTATGACGGTCCCCGCTTTGACGTAACCACTTCCGGTGATGAGCTAGCCATATCCCTGCTCAGGGGTATGACTGAAGAAGTGAAATATGTCTGGAATGAGGATGCACAGCTGCATAACAGACTGCATCTGACTGTCAAACGATGACTTGTTTCATTATGCTAAAAAAGGGGCTTCGCGAGGATGATCTGATCATCCAAGGCGAAGCCCCTTTATACTATCCTTTAATCTTTATCCTGCCCTGTCCGTAAGGATCTGCATAATCACCGGATACAGTCCCTTTAAGGTTCTTTGTTATATAGTCAATAAGCAGCTGGTTATCTACCATAAGCTGATTCTTTAAGACTTCGGCTCCGTCAAAAGCCGTTAATCCGTCTCCGTGTTTAATGAGATTATAATCAATACCTGCGACTTTGTATTTCTTCCCGGGGTCTATGGGAGCATCTCCCACCTTAACATTTGATACCCGTCTTTTCCCTTCGATACCCGTAAGCATATTGTTCACGTCAGCCTTGCAGGGGCTGGGAATGGAAGCGTCCACCTCATATGTAAGACCGGAAACCTGAAGAAAGGCTCCGTTTTCATTGGGAATATCCTTGGAACCCCATTCAAGGGCATCCAGAATCTGCTGACCGGTGGCATTTATAACGCAAACCTGATTTTCAAATGGAAATACATTTATGATGTGTCCATATGTAATATCGCCTTTAGGAATGCCGGTTCTTATTCCTCCGCCATTTATTATTCCTATATCCGCCTCGCCGATATTTTTAAGGGCGTCAGTGCACAGGTCTCCCAGGTTAGTCTCGGCTCTTCGCACCATTCTTATGGGATTGCCGCTGGAATCCTTTTCTTTCGGATCATTGATGGTCAGTTCAACATCGGTTTTTGCCACTACCTCTTTAAGTTTGTTGTTAACCTCGCCGGCAATTTCGGCTACAGCGTCAGACATCTCATTTTTAATGGATAAAAGCTTAGGGGCGCCGGTAGTATTGGGCCAGCTCCAAATATTTGTTTCTTTGATGGCTCCATCGGGAGTGATCAGGCTGTAGCCGACGGCGTTAAGTTTGGTTCCACAGGAAGACCGGGCGACGGTTTTGCCCTCAAGGTTTTTCATGGTAACCTGCTCTGTATCATGGCTGTGGCCATCTAAAACCACATCTATTCCCTTTGTGTGTGAAACCACATCTGTATACGCCCATGGATAATACTCTTCCGTATATCCAAGATGAGCCATCAGATATACATAATCTGCACCTTCGGCAGTGGCTGCGTCTACAGCTTTCTGCACGGCTGAATAAAGCTTCTCGCCTGTCTCATCCTGAAGAAAATCATATATGAATCTCCCGTTTCCGTCCTGAAAAACAGAGGGCGTTGATACTGTGAGTGTCTGCGGTGTGGTCACCCCCACAAAGGCTATTTTTTTACCCATCTTCTCAATGATGGTATAAGGCTTGAATATAAGATTACCTTCTTTATTAAAGTTGCAGCTGATTAAAGGGAACTCAGCCATCTTCACCAATTCATTAAACCGGTCCATGCCGTAATCAAATTCATGATCACCGGGGATGGCCACGTCATATTTTAACTTGTTCATAAGGCGGATTATGGCTTCGCCCTTGGTCAGGGTTCCTACGGCTCCTCCCTGAATAAAGTCCCCGTTATCCACCAGGATGGTCTCGTATCCTTCGCTCTCAAGCTCCCGGCGGATCTGCCACAATCCTGCGTAACCAAACCCCTCATCAACTCCGCAGTGGACATCATTTGTAAAGAGGATATATAAGCCCTTATCCTCCGACTTTTGTTCGGATGTTGCCCGGCTTGCCTCTTTGGATGATGATCCGGGGGCTGAAGAAGGCGTGCCTGCTCCTGTGTTGGATCCGCATCCGGTCATAAGCAGGATCAGGGTTAAAAATAATGCAATAATCGAGTTCTTCTTTTTCATTTGCTGCACCTCTCATTCTAATATATCCTACCACTTTTTATGGATTGCGAACAGTAGTATTATGAGATATTATGTAAAACAATCGGAGGGTCTTATGATAAAGAATATCGCCTTTGCTCCCCTGGAGGGGATTACCACTCATACTTTCAGAAATGTATACAAAAAGCACTTTCATGGCGTGGACTTTTACTTCTCGCCTTTTTTGGGGATTAATCATACTCACAAGTTTATGACCAGGGACAGACAGGAATATCTTCCCTATCAGGAGGACCTGATTCCCCAGGTGCTTACCAATAAGGCTGAGGACTTCCTTTGGGCTGCCCAAGCCCTGAAAAATGCGGGATATGATGAGATCAATCTTAACCTGGGATGTCCTTCCGGAACCGTGGTTTCCAAAGGGCGGGGCTCCGGTTTTTTAAAAGACCCCTTCGCACTGGACCGTTTTTTTGATGAAATCTTTTCTAAAGCCGGGTCGGATAATCTGCCCCGACTGTCTGTTAAAACAAGGATAGGATACGATGACGCAAATGAAGCCGGCGACCTGGCAAGGATATATGCCAGCTACCCCTTTTCGGAGATAATAATCCACCCCCGACTGGGAAAAGATAATTACAAAGGCACTCCCAACATGGATGCCTTTAAGACAATGTATGAAGTGCTGAAGGGCGCAGGGGATTTCAAGGTAACTTACAACGGTGACCTCTTCGCCTTAAGTGATGTGGAAAGGCTCTTGAAAGATTGCCCCGAGATTGAAAGAATCATGATGGGAAGAGGCCTGCTTCGGGATCCTTACCTGGCCGCCCGGATCAAGGGAGAAGACCCTACAAATGAAGGGCCTGTAATCTGTGCTTTTTTAAGAGACCTTTTTGATGAATACGCGAAGGTCCTGTCCGGCGAAAAGGATGTGCTTTTCAAAATGAAAGACCTGCTTATTTATATGACCCAGGGCTTTCTATCTGACTCAAAAGAAGTAAAGAGAATAAAAAAAGCCCGCAGCAAGGAGGAGATCCTCTTGGCCGCAGGCAGCCTGTTTGTTTAAAAATCCTTAACACCGGAGAGGTTCCGAAATATTCCCTGGACAAAGACATCAACAGGTCTCCGTTCTATGCCGAATGCTTCTTCGGGATCTGTGATTCACAGGGTGTCTTGGTCTGGCAGAGGCCGCAGCCGTATCTCGGAGCATATTTAACCTTCGCTTCTCCAAGCCATTTCTCGCATATATTGTGGTCCTTGCCTTTTTCTAGAGTGATAGCCCCCATAAAACACCGTTTTACACAGGCACCGCAGCGGGTGCAATATTCGTATATATCGCTGTAGGGCCGCTTATCCGGCTCCATCCGGGAATCGATGATGATGCCGCCCATACGCCCGGCCATACCCTTTTCGGTGATCAGACCCTTTGACAGGCCAAAGGTTCCAAGACCGCATACAAATCCGGCATGACGCTCCGACCAGTTACTTCCGAAGGTATTCTCATTTATCCCGGGATAACCTTCGATTCCTTTTCCCTTTACCACAACCTTAAAACGGCTGTCATACTGGGGTACGCAGGTTTTCATACCGTACTCGTTTTCAAGAATACTTTTAAGCTTCATCATCAGGTTCTGGATAAAGTTTTGTCCTTCTACTCTGGCATAGAGCCAATACTCCCCGGTTCCGTCCTTCATCTGTCTGTTTGAGGCCTTGACCTCCTCGCTTGCAGGAAAAAAGAGTGAAATAACGCTCTTTCCCTCCGGCAGCCATTCCACAGGAGTCATATACCAGGGGCCTATAACCCCGGGCTTTTTAAAATCAGAAAAAAGCGGGTCTGAAGCTGATCCCACTCCGATTAAAGGAGTTTCATAGAGCTTGCATTCCGGTAAGGTGGGAATAAAGTTGTCCTGTGCTTCTTCGTAGAGTTTTTGTATTATTTCGCAAAGTTGTTTTTTGTCCATAGGGCAATCCCCGTTTCCTGTTAGTTTTTACTAAATATATCATATGGAAACAGGTTTTTCCATAAGAATTAAGCAGGAGATATTACCTAGCCCAGGGCCACATCCAGCGCCATCATAAGAGAGAAGCCTACTGCAAAGGCTATTACTCCGATATTGGAGTGTTCACCTGCAGACATCTCGGGGATGAGCTCTTCAACTACGACGTAAAGCATGGCACCAGCGGCAAAGGAAAGAAGATAGGGCATTACGGGAACTACAAGCCCTGCAACTATAACTGTTAATGCCCCAAAGACGGGCTCTACCGCCCCTGACAATGTCCCCAGAATGAAAGATTTAGGTTTGCTTTTCCCTTCCGCGTAAAGGGGCATGGAAATAATGGCTCCTTCGGGGAAATTCTGAATTGCGATACCTAAGGCCAGGGCCAGGGCGGCACCGGCAGTTATGTTACCGGAACCGTTAAGGAGTCCCGCATAAACAACCCCCACAGCCATTCCCTCGGGAATGTTATGAAGGGTCACTGCCAAAACCAGCATAACCGTTCTGGTGAGCTGACTTTTAGGACCTTCGGCCTGTTCTATGCCAAGGTGTAAATGGGGTATCACGTGATCTAAGAATAAGAGGAAAAGGATGCCGAACCAGAAGCCTATAAAGGCCGGAAGAAAGGCCAGATTTCCCATATCAGACGACTGGTCTATGGCCGGAACTATAAGGCTCCAGATGGATGCCGCTACCATGACGCCTGCGGCAAAACCCGTCAGCGCCCGCTGGACTCCTGTCTTTAATTCATTTCTTAAAAAGAACACACAGGCGGAACCTGCTGTTGTTCCTATAAAAGGGATCAGTAAACCCATGGCTATAGTATTCATAATAAAATCTCCATTGAGGTAAGCGTAGTCTAACTTTTTGTATTATAGCACATATCTTAAAAATATAAACAATCAATATCCCCCCGGGGGGCTTATGGGATTGTCGTTCCGGTGTTATAATTCCTGGGTGAGTCAGTGGGGACGGTTCTTTTTGACTCACCAGGAGGGCAATTATTATGGATTTACAACTTGTATCTGAAAACAAAGAATACTGGCAAAACAGGGCATATGGGTATTCTGTTGTTAACAGGGAAGAATTATCGGGCATTCAGAGGGAGAACTGGTCAGAGTATCTGTCTTTGCAGATAGATGGGCATTTTCCCGGAAGGGACAGAGAGGATATTAAGATTTTAGACATCGGGTGCGGACCCGGATTTATATCAATCATTCTTACGGAGATGGGATACAGCGTTACATCCGCGGATATGTCCGAGGAGATGTTGAAACATGCGAGGTTTAATGCCGGAAGTCTGGCTGAAAAGATGACTTTTGAGGTTCAGAATGCCCAGGACTTAACCTTTGAGGATGAATCCTTTGACGTGGTATTCTCCCGTAATCTTACCTGGAATCTCCCGGATCCCGAGGCAGCATATAAGCAGTGGCTGCGGGTACTTAAATGCAACGGTCTTATGCTGGTATTTGATGCCAACTGGTATAACTATCTTCGGGATGACGAGCTTAAAGCAGCTTACGACGAAGACCGTAATAACGTTGAGGCAGCTGATCTTGAGGACTACAATATCGGCGCGGATTTTGACAAGATGGAATCTATCGCCCGGAAGCTTCCCCTTACAGGCATGCACAGACCTTTATGGGATATGGCTGTACTAAAAGAGCTTGGTGCTTCAGAATGCACATTTACGGAGAATGTGGGAGAAGTATTATATTCCCACAAAGAGAAAGTGAATTACAGATCAACCCCAATGTTTATGATAAAGGCGGCAAAATAAATGAGTGAAGCATTAAAAGAAATATCCTTTGAAGAAGAGTCCCCGGAGATTAAAGACCGGGTTGAAAAATATTGGACTAAAAGAGCCATGTCTTTTTTTGAGCAGAGAAAAGCAGATATAGACAGCGAGCTGGCAGATATATGGGCCGAGGCTATCATAAAGCATCTTCCGGCTGATAAGAATATAAAGATCCTTGACGTGGGATGCGGGGCAGGATTTTTCCCTGTTATCCTGGGTAAGAGAGGATACAGCGTTACAGGCATCGACCTTACAGAGGAAATGATAAACTACGCTGACAGGATGATAGACATCTATGGGCTTGAGGGGGACAGAGTTAAGGCTATCCAAATGGATGCTGAGAACCCCGACTTTCCGGATGGTGAGTTTGATGTTGTGGTTTCCCGTAATCTTACCTGGACCTTACCCCACCCCATAGATGCGTACAGGCAGTGGGCCAGGGTACTTAAAAAAGGCGGAATACTTCTTAATTTCGATGCGGAATATGCAAAATACCATCACAATAAAGATGTGAGAGAGGATCCTTCACACAGAGGGATTACCGCCGAGATGAACGATGAGTGTCACAAGATCTACCACATGCTTACCATCAGCAGCCTCACCAGACCGGAATGGGACGGGGAAGTACTGGTAAACTTAGGCTTTAAGAATATCGAGCTGGATATCGACTTCAGCGATAAGGCCTTCGCGGACCATGAAGAGTTCCGAAGCCCCCAGAAGATTTTTATGATCAAGGCGACTAAGGCATGATACCGGCTATTTTACATAGCCCATTCTCCTGGAGATCGCTTCTGCAGTGGCGATGACGGCATCTCGTATTATGGGAATCCTTTCATCGGAGAGTTCGTATACATCACCGCTAACGCTGACACAGGCAACGGCTTCACCCTTGAAGTCATATATGGGAGCGCCGACGCAGCGTCTTCCGCTTAAGTATTCTTCATCATCCATGGCCCAACCCTTGGAACGCACTTTTTTAAGGTGATTCTTATATTCCATCGGGTCTGTTATGGTCTTGGAGGTGTATTTCCTAAGGGGCCGGTTATACAAATATTCATCCAGCTCTTTGCCGGAAAGGGAGGCCAGAAGGCATTTGCCTATGGATGAAGTGTAAGCAGGTACTCCAATCCCGGCCTCCTCTCTTCTTTTTAAATTTCTACGTTCCATCAGTTCGATATATACAACCTTATCTTCAACAATCTTACCCAGATGGACGGTAAGCTTGTATTCTGAGTAGAGATCTGCCAGGTAGGGTCTGGCAACGGTATGCAGTTCCAGATTCTCTATATAATAACCTGCAAGTTCTATGATCTTGGGCCCGAGGATATATCCCCCCGTACCAATCTTTTCGGCATACTCCCTGTTACATAAAGTCTGCATAAGCCGGTGAACCGTTGTTTTGCTGAGCTCGGTTCCATCAGCCAGTTCCGACAGGCTTATAGGTGCTCTTTCTTCAGCCAAAACCTCCATAAGATCAAGAATTCTGTCTACGCTTCGTACATTTTCCCTCATATCATTGTCTCCATATTATTATTTTTATTTAATATTACTACATTGTTCCGCAGAGTGGAACAACAATTTCACATAATGCAACAAATATATTGCGAAAGAATATAAATAATTGAATAATATCACTGTAAATTATTTGGAGGAGAAACTCAAAACAGAAAGGAGAATCATTATGTTTAAACCAATCATTGCAACAAGCACCGATACAGATGTTGCTAAAGCAGCAAAGGAAGTATCTTCCGCCGTTAAGGTGAATGACCTTAAGGCTGTATTTGCGTATTGCAGCTGCGAGTATGATGTTAAGGCTCTGATTTCCGCTATAGGAAATGAAGTAGGAGTGCCTGTTTTCGGTAACACATCATTTACGGGTGTTATTACTGCAGACGGATACTTCGGCGGAGATAAGCCTTTCGTTGGGATTATGGCATTTGCTGACCCTGATATGACCGTAGGAGTTGCCGCTCAGGAAAAAGACGGCTGCAGCGTCGGAAAAGGAAAAGCTTTAGCAGAAGCTTGTCTTAAAGCAGCGGGAAAGACATGTGCTCCCGATTACTTTTATATGGCTGCATCTCCTGCAGAGGAAGAGTTCTACTTAAGAGGCATAACAAAAGTTATCGGAAGAGTTCCTTTCTTTGGCGGAAGTGCCGCAGATAACTCTATAGAAGGAAAATGGCTCTTATACGCAGACGGCAAGTTCTTTGCAGACGGATGTATCGCAGCCTTCTTCTATGGCGGACCGAAGATGTGCAACCTCTTCACCGGCGCATATAGGGAGACCGACGATTTCGGTATCATTACAAAGGTTGATGGTTACCGTAAGCTGGTTGAGATAGATGGTGTTCCGGCAGCAGATAAGTATATGGCATGGAGAGGCCTTGACAGAGAGGCCGTATCCGGAGGTAATCTCCTGGTTACCACCATTACTTCTCCTCTTGGTGTTAAAGACAGGCTCGGACGTCTTATTGCTATCCGTCACCCGATGAACGGTAATGAAGACGGATCATTTGATGTAGGAGCCAACCTTGCTGAGAAGACCGTTGTTATCCGTATGGAAGCTACAGTTGACGAATTGATCGACTCTACCGGTAATACATTAAAGGCCCTTATCGAAAAGACACCGGGCAAACCGCTGGCATTCCATCTTGTTCATTGCGGCGGAAGAAGAGCAGGTATCGGAGATCGTATAGATGAAGTGGCTAAGCAGCTTAAAGAGGCAGCCGGAGGAGTTCCCTTCATTACAGAGTTTACCTTCGGTGAATACGGATTTGAAGCTGACGATTGTAATACCACAGGTGGTCTGATGCTTTCATTTACAGCATTCTATGAGTAAGACCCTGACATAGGAAGTAGAAGAAAGGAGAAGAGCATATTATGAAAATGCTTATTAACGGACAGCCCGCAGATGCAAAAGACGGAGCTGTTATAGATGTGATCAATCCCGCTAACGGGAAAGTTATAGATACCGTTCCTTCAGCTTCAAAGGAGGATGTAGATCGTGCGGTAGAAGCTGCAAATAAGGCTCAAAAGGAGTGGGCAAAGGTACCGGTTCATGAAAGAGTTGAGATTATGTACAAATTCATCTCTCTGGTGGAGAGAGATTTTGAAGACCTTGCCAGAACCCTTTCCGATGAAACCGGAAAACCCATAACAGAGGCCAGGGCAGAGATAGGAAATATCCCCATAGCTTTCAAGGCATTCTCAGAGAGAGCTAAACATTTCTACGGAAGCACCATTCCGGAGGGAATGGAAGCAGGTCAGGAGAAGACTGTTCTTATCGTTAAAAAAGAGCCCCTTGGTGTGGTTGCTGCAGTTATTCCCTTTAATTTCCCCTGCGATCTGTTCGACCAGAAGGTTGCTCCTGCACTGCTTACAGGCAATGCAGTAATAGTAAAGCCCTCGACAGATAACCCTCTTACACTTTGTAAACTGACTCATTTAATGGATGAGGCGGGAGTTACAAAAGGTGCCATTTCCATCGTTACAGGAAGAGGATCGGTAACAGGAACTGCTCTTACCTCTAACCCGGATGTTCACCTTGTAACCCTTACCGGATCTACTGCAGTTGGAATAGAAACTGCCAAGGTATGTGCAGAGAACCTTACCCATGTAGCTTTGGAGCTTGGCGGTAATGATGCTTTCATAGTGCTTGAGGATGCCGATGTGGATCTGGCAACAGACGAGCTTATCTGGGGACGTATGTATAATACAGGACAGGTTTGCTGCGCATCCAAGAGATTTCTTGTTCATAAATCAAGGGTTGAGGAGTTTACAAAGAAGGCTATCGAGAAGATCAACGCCATACCTAAGGGAGATCCGGCAGATGATGCTACCAGAATGGGATGCCTTATCAGCGAAAAAGCAGCCATAACCGTTGAGGAGCAGGTTAACAAGACTGTTGAACAGGGAGGCAAGATCCTTCTCGGCGGCAAGAGAAGCGGTGCTTTCTATGAGCCTACGGTAATAGGTAATGTTCCCAAGACGGCTGATGTTGCAATAGATATGGAGATCTTTGGACCGGTTGTTCCCATTATCGCTTTTGATACAGAGGAAGAAGCCATAGAGATCGCTAACAAATCCATATTCGGTCTTTGCGGATGCGTATTTACCGAGAACATGAAAACGGCAGCCAGAGTTGCAAATGCTCTCGAGTGCGGCGGAGCCATTATTAACGGCGCAAGTTTCTTCAGAAGCTTCGAGATGCCTTTCGGCGGATACAAGCATTCCGGAATCGGAACGGAAGGTGTCTTCAGTACATTTGATGAGATGACACACACCAAATCCATCGTACTGAAAAATGTTCTTTAATCATCGATAATTATTTCAAAATAATATCCCCCCACGGGGCTTGTGGGGGGATTTTTTGCGCCCTATAATCACATTGGTGAGTCAGCAGGGACGGTTCTTTTTGACTCACCGATTCACGAAATCGGGAGGAAAACAAAATGAAGTTTAGCAAAAAAGTACTTGCAGGCCTTTTGGCGGCAGGAATGATTATCGGAATGACAGCCTGTGGCGGCGGAAGCGCCGGATCGAGCGCGGCAGCAGGAAGCACCGGGGCAGCAGGGAGCAGTACATCGGCAGGCGGCTCAGACAAGATTTTAAAGGCAGCCGTATCATTTGCTTATCCGAGCCTTGATGTTCACAAGGAGTCTTACGGATGGTATACTTCCATCTACGGCGTGTCAGAAGCACTCTTTAAGGTTGATGACAGCTCCAATGTAGTAAGCCTGCTTGCAAAGGATGCAAAAGCAGAAGGCAATAAATGGACCATTACATTAAATGACAGTGTTACATTCTCTAACGGCAATAAGCTTACAGCAGAGATCGTTATTAAGAATTTAAAGCGTGCGGCTGAGGTTAACAAGAAGTACGCTAAATATGCCGACTATAAGATGGAAGCCAAAGATGAGAAGACAGTGGTAATCGATACAGGTGATAAGCCCGTTCCCACAATGAAGAACGATCTTGCAGATGTATCCCTGGGAATGGTGGATATAGACAGCACAAAAGATTTCGATAACAATCCCATCTGTACAGGCCCATTCGTTATCAAGGAGTTCAAGCCTAAGGGAGACGTAACCGTGGCAAAGAACGAGAAATACTGGGGCGGAGCCGTAGCCCTTGACGGAGCTCAGTTCCTTTACATGCAGGAAGACGATCCCAAGCTCCTTGCTATGCAGAGTGGTGAGCTGGATTGCTATAACAGTGTAACGGCAGATGCTATAGCAGTATACCAGAAAGAGCCTGACAAGTATCATCTTGAGTCAGTTCAGGGATCAAGACTTCAGTTCTACATCTTAAATGCAGAGAAGCTTGATGACAAGGTAAGAGAAGCTGTTAACAAGACGGTGGATAAGAAGGCCATTGCAGAGTTCCTTAAGGGATCTGTCAGTGCAGCAACCTCTCCCTTCCCCTCTACTACAGCATACAGCAAGGTGAAGATTCCTGAAGTTGACGCAGCTGCAGCCAAGAAGGCATTAGAGGATGACGGATACAAGCTTGGCTCTGACGGAATCTATGAGAAGAACGGTCAGAAGCTTAAGTTAAAGATCTGCTACTATGCGGCAAGATCGCTTGATAAGATTGCGGTTTTAATGCAGGAGCAGCTTAAGGCAGTGGGTATCGATTCCGAGCTTAAGGTAGAGGAAGACGCTGATGCTACATATATCAAGTCAAAGGATTACGATATCGCTCTTTACTGCATGATCGCAGACAAGACAGGAGATCCTCAGTACTTTATTGATTCAACCCTTGCAAAGGGTGCTTCATATCAGGCAGGATTTGATAATGCCGACTGCGAGAAGATGATAGGAGAACTTCGTTCGGAAACAGACGCTGCCAAGAGAGCAGACCTGGCCAACAAGATCATCCAGATCGCCATTGATGGAAACTACTTCGGATATGTTGGATTATTCAATCATACTACAGTATTAAAGCCGGGTGTAAGCGGCTTTGCCGAGAAGAGTCCGTATGACTTCTACGGAATCGACGCAAAAACAACAAAATAAATGGGTCGAATGTTCCATATGGAAAATGATATGAAAGTAAAGAAACAATTATTGGGTAGATTACTCCAGTTGATTTTGTTATTGGTGGTGCTATCCTTTTTGACATTTATGCTTATGTATCTGGCACCCGGTGATCCTGCGGAGAAGAAACTCTCCAGTCAGGGAGTTGCCATTTCCCAGGAGGTATTGGAAGCAGAACGGGAGAGACTGGGACTTAACAGGCCGCCGCTGATTAGATACGTCGAATGGTTTGGGGGGATACTTCATGGTGACTTTGGATTATCCCTTACTGACGATCAACCCATAGGTCCACGTCTTATGCAGGGCCTTTCCAACACATTGGTCCTGGCACTTTCAAGTCTTTTAGCGGCCCTTGTTGTTTCAATTCCTTTGGGAATTCTGTCAGCAGTCAAACAAAACAGTATACTTGATAATATGGTAAAGATTCTTTCATTTATCGGAAATGCGTTGCCGAATTTCCTGATATCTGTTCTTATGATGTATCTTTTCTGTATAGTGTTTAAGGTATTTCCAGTTGTGGCCACAAACAGCTTTAACGGACTCTTTCTTCCTGCCATCTCCCTTGCCATTCCCATGGCCGGCAGATTTACAAGGCAGATAAGAGCAGAGATCATAAGTCAGCTGGACTCTGACTACGTAACGGGACTGCGTACAAGAGGAGTTAAAGAGAAGGATATCCTTCTGAAAAACGTATTCTATAATGCATCACCTCATATATTTACCATCATTGCATTGCAGATAGGTACCCTGATGGGCGGAAGTGTTATTATAGAAAATATTTTCAGATGGCCGGGTATCGGAAGACTTGTTATGGAAGCCATAAATGGCAGGGATTATACAACTGTATCAGGCTTTGTACTTATTATGGGAACGATCTATGTCCTTATAAACTTCCTGTCTGATACCCTGCAGCAGAGTATAGATCCGAGGAGTAATCAGTAAGTAAGAAATGAGCAAAAAGAAAAAACAAACAAAAATAAAAATAATAATTGCGTCTGTTTTCGCCATTATGGTAGTGGTCATTGCTGCATTTTCAGGATTTATCGCTCCCCATGATCCTAATGCAACTAATGCCATATTAATGAGAAAGGCTCCCACGGCGGAGTATATCTTCGGAACGGATAATCTTGGAAGGTGTGTTTTTTCAAGGGTCCTGGAAGGGGCACGTGTTACCCTTACGGCTACATTTCTTCTGGTTGCCATATCATTTGCAGTGGGTATTCTTATCGGTATGCTTTGCGGATACTATGGCGGTATAGTTGATACCATTCTGATGCGTATCGCAGACCTGATGCTGGCTTTTCCACAGATGGTGGTTGCCATAGCTGTGGCAGGAATCCTAGGAGGAGGGCTGATGGGAGCCATGATAGCTCTCGGGATAACCATGTGGACCGGCTTTGCGAGGCTGGCCAGAAGCCACACCCTGTCCATTAAAAATGAACCCTATATTACAGCGGCCAAGTTAAACGGCAAAAACGGAGGACAGATTATTTTCGGACATATCATGCCGAATATCATGGAAAATGTTCTGGTTAATGCCCTGACTCAGATAGGAACTACCATGATCGGGCTCTCCGGACTGTCTTTTTTGGGTCTCGGTGTTACTGCGCCTCAGGCGGAATGGGGCTCCATGATAAGCGAAGGAAGAGCTTATCTGCAGCTGGCTCCATGGGTGGTTATATTCCCGGCGGTAGCTATGATCATCACAATTATCATATTTAATTATCTGGGGGATATTGTTATGGAATACCGCCGGATGGATTAACAGTTAAAGTGAGAATTCTTAAGAGGAAAACAGATGAACGAGAATTTATTACAGATAAAGGACCTCTCTGTACGATATGAGGACTGTGATGTGGAGGATCTGCAGGTTATGGATGTAAGCATCGGGATGAACCCCGGAGAGATCCTCTGCATTGTAGGTGAAAGCGGAAGCGGCAAATCTACTTTGATCAAAGCCGTTCACGGAATGGGATCGACTCACATAGAGAAAGGGTCCATAAGCTTTAAGGGCAATGACATGGCAGGTCTCTCAAGAAGTGACCGCAGGAGCATAATGGGTCCGGAGCTTGGTCTGATACCCCAGAACCCCTATTCTTCCTTTAATCCCATAAGAAGGTATGGGATTCAGCTGAGGGAAGCCCTTACAGCCCACAAGATGGAATACAATAAAGACAGGGTCATTGAGGTGTTTGATAAGATAGGGCTTCGAGATGGAGAACGTATACTTAAATGCCGGCCTTATGAGTTAAGCGGGGGTATGAATCAGAGGATTGCCATTGCAGTGGCATTTTTGTTTGAACCCGACCTCCTTATGTGTGATGAGCCCACATCTGCCCTTGACGTTACAACTGCAGGTATGGTTGTTGATGAGCTGGTCAAGATGAAAGATGAACAGAACACGGCGATACTTATGGTAACCCATCACTTAGGGATCGCCGCCAGGATGGCGGATAATATAGGGATCATGAAGGAGGGACGGATCATAGAATACGGTACGGCCCGGGAGATATTTAAGAATCCCAAAGAGGAGTACTCTAAGAAGCTTATTGAGGATGTCCCAAGATTAAGGAGATAAATAAACTATGGAAAAAGATATAGTACTGTCGGGACAGGATTTGCATAAAAGTTTCGGCCCAAAGGAGAACCGCCGCCATATATTAAAAGGCGTCAGTTTTGAACTGTACTCCGGAGAGATTCTGGGAATCGTGGGAGAGAGCGGTTCGGGAAAGAGCACTCTTTTGAAGCTGATATGCGGGATAGAAAAACCTGAAGAGGGTGATCTGAAATATAAGGACAGATCATATACGGGAATGGGACCGGAGAAGACGGGAAAGTTCCTGCAGATGATATTTCAGGATGCATACGGTTCATTTGATCCAAGGATGAGCATGGAAAAATCTCTTTTGGAAGGAGGGAGGGTATCAGGTGACGAGCTTATTTCCGTTATAGGAAAGGTTGGCCTGACCCCGGATCTTTTAAAGAGGAGACCCAGACATTTATCAGGTGGGCAATGTCAGAGAATGTCTGTGGCGAGAGCACTTTTAGGGCACGCAGATGTACTGCTCTGCGATGAGATAACCAGCGCTTTGGATGTTACATCCCAGGCTCAGGTTGTAAAGATGATAGAAGAGGTGCGGGAGAATTCCAAGGTATCCATTATCTTCGTATCCCATGACCTTGCCCTGGTCAGTAACCTGTGCGACCGGGTGATGGTGCTGGAAGAGGGGATTGTGGTTGACTGCGGTCAGACGCAGGCGGTGATTAACAATCCCACTTCCGAATACACAAAGAAGCTTATCTCAAGCGTAATTACAGATTGATGCCGAAGTATTCCGAAAGGATACTTCTAAACTCCTCATCGGAGGTAATCTCCTTTTCTTGTTTATCGCTGCCCTTCTTTATGGTAAATGTTCTGTCCGTAATGGAGTAATATCCGTCAGGGCGGCGGAGGTTAACCAGGGTTATGGTTACGAAACGGCCTTCCGGGTTAGTGCAGGAATAATAATTCATGGATTCGAACTCAATATCCGTCTGGGGCTGGGTGGTCATATAAAGGGCGCTTTCTTCCTCCCCGGATTCACTTATACGGCTTAAGTGCCACCAGTAGTCGTCGGTTTTGTCGAACCAGAAGGTCTCGCCGGCAACGTCCTGTTTTAACCCGTCTTCAAGTTTAACGCTTCCGAAGGGCATGGGACCGCCGAATCCTACATCGGCATAATATAATCCGTCTTCGAATCTGACAAATATACCCCGGTGCATAACGGGTCTTTCCATGCTTCTTACACGGCAGAATACGTTAAAAGCATCAAAGCCCAGAGCCAGAAGAAAGTCCTTAAAAATACAGTTTAATTCAAAACAATAACCGCCCCGGCCCTTATTAACGATCTTATCAAACAGGACATCCGGATCCAGGGAAACCTTCTTCTTTAAATAATTACACTCAAGATCTTCAAAAGGAACGGTGCATTGATGAGCCCGGATAAGGATATCCAGGGTCTCTCTATTCAGTACGGTGGGTTTTTCAGCCCCGATTCTTTTTAAATACGCATTTACGTCCATAAATAATACCTCTCTCTTTTATCTTATCTCCAGGAACGAAGGATATCCGCAATCTCATCCTCGTAATTCTCCCCGAAATCCTCCTGGCGGCCGGTGGATCTTACATTGCTTTCGGCACCCCGCTCGGGAGCCGGGTATTCCCATACGTTATACCGCAGCCCCTTGTGCTCGAAGTCAATGCTTCCGCAGTCGTCATCTTCACTGTATTGATATCTGATCCCCAGCCGGTCCAGCTGGGCTCTTACTTTAGCAAGTCGCATATAGACTCCCCTTAAACAGCTGCGCTTGATGAGGGTGCTGCAGGCTGCTTTTCAATGGATTTAATATTAAAGGTTGTATCGCTCTTCCTGGTACATTTAACCTTAACCGAATCACCGGATCGTATGGCGATAATAGCCTCATTGTCGGCAAATTTCTGTCTGTAGATCTTACCGTCGCTGCCCTCTAAGTAAACGTATGTATCACCGGAGATATCCACGTACTGGATGGAGCTTATGGTAAACTCAGCGTCAAGCTCAGGGCCTTCATCAACGGGAGGCTGGGCAGCCGGGGCTTGTGTATCTGTCTCAGGCTTAGGCTCCACAACTCCGCCGTGGATAAGTTTCCTGTATTGTGCAAAACAGTCGTCTAATTTGGCTGCTGTGGTTACTATATTATATGACTGGACATTGACCATGGCGTAGAGTTTAACTATACCGCTGGCATCCTTTAATACCATTACGTAAGTAGGCTGTTCATCCACATTTATAAGGGAGGGGAAGGAAGCCTGGTAACGCTTCTCCTGAACCTCACCTTCCGCAGCTGACATGGCCGAATTCTCATCCGCACCGGCTATGGTGTAATAATGAGCTTCGCCGGTACGCTGGTTAACCAGGATAAATCCTACGTTTGAGGCGTCATCATTTACGGAAGTAACACCGGTATATATCCAGATGTCCCCGTCTTTTGCTATATATCCGTAGTCGGCCTGGATGTCCCCGCCGTCGTTCTTAGTCTGGGTAGCCCGGCGGACTCCCTGCTTTGCGAAGCGGGAATTGATAAATCCGTTGGAAAGCAACCCGTTCCAGTTAAACTGCTCTACAAGAAGCTGACCGTTAAATACTTCATCCACCCATCTGGGAACATCAGCAAGGTCATAATATGTACTCTCCCCTGTTACCGGATTACAGATAATGGCACCTATAACAGTCTGTCCGTCAAAGAGGCCCACCTTGTATCCGTATACGCTGGATACATAGAAGGGGTTCCCTTCTTCATCGATCTCAAAATGGGTATTGCCGAATATCTTAAAGGGGAACTGGAAGCGCAGGTGCCGCTCCAGTTTGTCATTGAAATATCCCGAAGGAACATACTTCATTCCAGCAGAAAGAGGATTATACTTGGCGTCCTGTCCTACCGGGTCTACAGATACGTATCCGGGAATACCGTGGTCTTTGTTGGCCCAGTATTTGAAAAAGCCCGCATAATCAAGGGCAGATACCTTTAAGGGGGCACCGTTAAAGTCTATCTGAGTGTAGTTTTCCGATACGTTATACTGGCTGACAAGCTCTGATAGGGTACCCATCTCACGATTACCGAACCTGATGGCACTGGAGGTATCCATTAAAGCAATCTTTGAAACGGCTGTAGACTGGTCAATATCTTCGGTAAATACATAATCCTTTGTCTGAAGGATGCTTGCATATTCTCTCGCATGGAATAATTCCAGCCCGTATATCTTCATAAGAAACATACCGGCTATAAGAATGATAAATGCTATAACACCAAACTTAACCGGTTTGTTAAGGGTCTTTCTGTCCATACCTCCCCGAAGGAAGTTAGATACGTTCTGGATCCCGAGTAAGATGGTTCCGGGAAGGATCACACAGAAAGCAAGATAATTCCAGGTATCTGTGGAATGAATATTCATGGGCGGCAGCATAACATAGTAGGAGCCGCAAAGCCACAGAATAAACAAAATGATCAGGACTACTTTGGCCTTGGTGCTGAAGGTCCGAAGGTCTACGGTACGCTCGCTGCGCTCCGTATTAACCACATCCTTGAATCTCTCAAATCCTTTTCCAAGCCCGCCGAAGCCGCGGAAGTTACCGCCCCCGCCTCCGAAGGCGTTGAAGTTGATATTACCCATAGTTTTCTCCTTTTGTCCTTAGTTTTTTACGGACAGTTAAGTCCGAAGCCTCTGATAATGTCTTTAAGATTATCCATGAACTCTTTTGACGGAACTTCACTGTGGAAGCCGCCAAGGTCACGGTCTAACTGCTCTGCTTTAGACTCTCCCATGTTGTGGAAGGGCAGCAGGTCAACCCGGCTGCATCGTTTAACCTTGGTGGATACGAACTCACCGACTTTTCGAATATTCTCCTCATCGGCGTTGTATCCGGGAATAGTGGGAACGCGAACCCATATATCACAGTCCAGTTCATTATTTATCTTTTGCAGGTTCTCTAAAATGAGCTCATTGCCCACTCCGGTAAACTCTTTATGTTTTGCACTGTCTGTCTCCTTCATGTCAAACAGGACGGTGTCGCAATATGTCAGCACTTTTTTGACCGTCTCCCACTTGGCCTCTCCGCAGGTCTCCACGGCGGTTCCTATGCCATCGTCCTTGCATAGTTTGAGAAGTGCAAGGGTAAATTCGGGATGGGCCAGGGCCTCTCCGCCTGTTACCGTAAGACCTCCGTCATCACCGTAGAAGATCTTCTCCTTGGCTACCTTATCAAATGCTTCCCCGGCTGTAATGGTATAGCCCATAAGATCCCTGGCTTCCGGCTTGCATACACTTACACAGTCTCCGCAACCCTTACAAAGGGCACGGTCTGTAAGGCTCTTGCCATCAAGGAGTTTCACGGCCTTGTTTGGGCAGACCTCCACACAGGCGCCGCAACCCACGCATTTATCAGCTCTGTACATAAGCTGGGGATGGGCCACCTGAGATTCGGGATTGGCACACCATATACAGCGTAAGGGGCAGCCTTTTACAAAGACATTGGTACGTACCCCCGGACCGTCGTGAATGCAGTAATGCTGTATGTTAAATATAGTTCCGGTAACTTCCCGCAAAGCATTCCGCTCTTCGGGAGAGAGAGTAAGATCCGCCATAAAAACACCTCGAATAGTCAGTTATAAAAAATTCTCATACATAATACCATACATCGGGCATTTCTTAAAGACATGACCTGTGATCGAAAATAAAAATCAGAGGGGGTGTGCATACACTACAAAAAATTACGCAACCTTTGTGCGTGATGAACACTTATCTTCTCTGTAATCGCCGATTTATTGAAAAGGATATGGGGCCTATGATAATTTTAAAAGGTAATGATTAACAATTATTCGAGAAAAGAGAGGCGTACATTAATGACGGAGAGAGTGCAACGTATGAAGGATGCCCTTCGCATAAGTAAATATCCACTTTGCGTTGAACTTTTCAGGCTTGCAAATGAATCATTAGAGAAGACAGCGGGGGAGCCTATGATTCTTCGTCGTTCCAAGTTACACGCAAACATTCTTGATAACATTACAATATTTATTGAGCCTGAAGATCTTCTTTGCGGTTCCGGTGCATCAAAGCCCTTCGGACTTGAGATGCAGTATGAGTACGGCGTATGGACCAAAGACGAGGTGGAAAGCCTCAAGAGCGAGATCTACACCATTACTCCGGAAGATGAGGAAGAACTCTATCGTTTAAATGAGAGATTCGCAGGTAATACAGCTAACAGTAACCTGGTTCAGGAGATGGGTAAATCTCTGGGTGAGAATGAGAGATTATGGCCCTTTATGAAATCCGGAGTTATTCTTCCTCCGTGGAAGGATAAGACCGGAGGCTCCGGCGGCGGATTCGCAATGAGCGGATATGGTCTCGGACCCGGATTCTGCCTGGTTGCGGTTGATTATGCCAAGATCCTTAATGAGGGTGCCAAGAGCATTATTAATGAAGCTAAGGAGTGCCTGAAGAACATTTACTATGAGGAGCCGGATATCATCGAGAAGAGAAACTTCTGGGAAGGTGTAGTTATAGTATTTGAGGCATGGGTACGATTTGCCAACAGATATGCAGATCTTGCCGAGAAGATGGCTGCAGAAGAAAAGGATAAGAAGAGGAAGGCAGAACTTGAGGAGATGGCCCGTATCTGCCGTAAGGTTCCTTATGAACCTGCTTCGAATTTCAGAGAGGCTCTGCAGGCTTTCTGGTTTACCTTCCTCATGGTATGTCCCAGCCCGGTTTCCACAGCAGGACGTTTTGACCAGTATATGTATCCCTTCTATAAGAAGGATATTGAAGAAGGCAGGATAACAAAGGATGAAGTTCTTGAACTCTTAGAGATCCTTCGTATCAAGAATATGAAGCTTAACCGTGTATCCGGTAAGGCTAACCGTGCCAAAAATGCCGGAATGGCTAAATGGTACAACTGGACTATAGGCGGCGTTGACAGACAGGGTAATGATGCTACCAATGATCTTACATACCTTCTCCTTGACGCGGCTATTGAGACCCACGTTCCCCACCACACCCTTACACTCCGCGTTCATAAGGGAACACCTGAACCGCTTTTAAAGAAGGCTCTGGAGTGCGTTCGTACCGGAATCGGTATGCCGGCATTTGTGGGAGATGAAAGCTTTATTAACTTCTTTACAAAGGAAAGCGGGGATAACTGCCTAAGCATAGAAGACGCCAGAGACTGGTGCTGTACAGGCTGCGTGGATGGTAATGTACAGGCTAAGACCCGTACACAGGTTGCTGCCTTCTTCATTATCCCCCATGCTATGGATATAGCCCTCCATAACGGATACTGCCGTTTTACAAAAGAGATGGTAGGCAAGAAGGTTGGAGACGTTAAGGAGATGAAGACCTTTGAAGAGGTGGAGGCAGCTATATACGATGAGATACGATACCTTATGAGAATGGCTGCAGAGCGTGAGAATGTTGAGATGATCGCGGAAAAGGAGCTCTTTCCGGATGTATTCCGTTCCAGTCTCATGCAGGACGGAGTTAAGGTTGGAAAAGATATGTTCAGCCGCCGCTTCGAATTTGAAAACGGAGCTGTTCTCGGAGCCGTAGGCGCCGTTAATACAGGTAACGGATTATATGCCATGAAGAAGCTGGTCTTTGAAGAAAAGAAATACACCATGGCACAGCTTATGGAAGCTTTGGATGCTGACTGGGTAGGTTATGAAGATATGCAGGCCGATTTCAAGGCTCAGCCCAAGTATGGTAACGATAATGAAGAAGTAGACGCATTTGTTGCGGATGTATATAAGAGATATGCAGAGATCTGCAAGAGTTTCCCCTGTGTATACGGCGGAACCATTCAGCCCAACGCCATCTCCATCTCGGCTCATCAGCCCGGTGGTGCCGTTACAGGAGCTACACCTGACGGACGTAAGGGGGGCGAGATCTTAGCAGACGCTTCGCTGTCACCTGATCACGGAACAGACATTAACGGACCTCTTGCAGTATTCAAGTCCGCCATGAAGGTTAACCATGATCCCTACCAGGGAACCCTCATGAACATGAAATTCCATCCCTCAGCATTAAAGAATGATGAGGACCTGACTAAGCTGGCAGGAGTTATCAAGACTTTCCTGGTTAACGGAGCTAAGCATATCCAGTTCAACGTAGTTGATAAGGAGGAGATGATAGATGCCAAGGAGCATCCGGAAGAGCATCCCGAACTTATCGTTCGTGTCGCCGGATACAGCGCCTACTTTACAAGACTTACTCCCGGTATCCAGGATGAGGTTATCGAGCGTATGTCACAGGAGCTCTAAGCTTCATATATAAAGCCTTATTATTGTTATATAAACATTGATTTTTTCGAAGAAATGTTGCACAATAATAAGTGCAAGCACAATATTATTAAACTATAGGAAGGTGAAGTATGGAAATCAAAAATAAAAAGGATAGGATCCTTGGCATAGCTTCAGTTCTTATTTCTTTTTGGATAGTAACGCAGACCATGGCGTTACAGGTAATTGAGAAAAGAGGCGATCCGGGTGGAAGACTCTTTCCTTATATAGGAGCAGCCATCATGTTTATCTGCGGACTGTCTCTTATTATCAAACCGGGTTCAGATGAAAAGAAGTTTTTGACAAAAGAACAGTGGAAATCCGCCGGCATTATCTTTGGAGTTTACTGTCTTTGCGCAGTTTTATTCTGGCTGGTGGGCTTTATGATCGCAGTTCCCATTATCCTGTTCATCGTTACTCTGTTGTTCCAGGGCCAGAGCCGACCTGATGATCCCATGAAGAAGAGGGTTATCAGAAGTGCAGTATATGCAGTAGTTGCCGGTGCGATCATCTATGTTATATATGTAATCGGCCTTCAGGCTGACCTGCCCACAGGACTGATATTCGGATAAGGAGGGTAAAGATGGGAGACGTAATTATTCAAGTCCTTCAGGAATGTTTATCTTTCCCGGGACTCTTGTTTATAATAGCAGGTGCGCTGGCCGGTGTTATCCTGGGAGCTATACCGGGACTGGGAAGCAGTACACTGTTGGTAGTACTCCTGCCTATTGCGTATAAGATGGATGTTAACATGTGTATGGCACTGTTTATTTCCATTGTAATAGGAGGAATGAGCGGAGGTTGTATCGGATCTATCTTACTTGGTATTCCCGGAACGGCTTCATCTATGACCACTGTCGCGGATGGGTACGAATTCACCAAGCAAGGTGATCCGGTAAGGGCACTATCCGTAGCCGTTACCGCTAACTTCCTTGGAACAGTTCCTTCAGTACTTATTGCTACCATCGCATGTAACTTTATCGCAAGATGGGCAGTTACACTGGGATCCTGGGAATATGCAGCACTTTGCTACTGTGCCATACTTATGGTTGTAGGTCTGTCAAAAGGAAACCTTGCCAGGAATATGCTTGGCGTTGGTCTTGCCATATTTCTGGCAACCATCGGAACAGACCCCATTACCGCCCGTGGACGTTTCCTCTTTGGCGGAAATGTAGACTTCCTCGGCGGACTCAACATTATCAACATTATGCTTGGTTTATTTGCTTCCAAGATTATTATGCTTGAATATGCAAGACATGAAAAAGCAAAGTCAAGCGAGAATATTAAGGTGGGAAGATTCAGATTCCCCGGCAAAGATTTCATCCAAAACGGGGTGGGATTTATACGTTCATGGTTTATGGGACTTATTATAGGTTTCCTTCCGGGACTGGGTGGTCCGGTAGCCTCTATCATGGCTTATTCTACCGAGAATATCCTTGCCAAGGATAAATCCAAATGGGGCAAAGGCGAGATCATGGGAGTTATCGCCTCAGAGACAGCTAATAACGCTGCTATCGGTGGTGCTCTTATCCCCCTGATCGCTCTTGGTATACCGGGAGATGCATCCTGTGTTCAGTTCATTACTGCGCTGGGTTCAAAGGGAATAACCGCAAGCCCCATGCTTATAAGGGAGAACCCGGTGGTTGTTTACACCATATTTATTGCGGCTCTTCTTGCAGGTATAGTGGTATTGCTTTATGAAACCATTGGAATGCCTACATTCCCGGCCCTGCTGAAGATCCCCTATCACTACCTGTACAGTATCATCGTTATACTTGCCCTTACAGGTGGATATATGGCAACCATGAGTTTCTTCGGTCTGGCAGTTACATTAGTAAGCTGCATCCTGGGAGTTTTGATGGATATGTTCGGTATATCCAGCCTGCCATTCCTTATGGCCTTTATACTTACTCCCCAGCTGGAGATGTACACCAGAAGAGGATTCAGCGGTTCTGCAACCGGATATATTGATTTCTTTACCAGACCCATATCCTGTACATTTATTGTTGCCGGTACCTTAGTATTCCTTTACGGAATTATAAGTCCCATCATAAAGAAGAGAATTGCCATGAAAAAGAGCAATTCAGCAAGTGAGTAGGTAGGGGACACATACACAAAGATGTTAATTCTGAAATGATTCAGGAATTAATATACATAGTAAAAACTAGATTTAGGAGGAGATTAAACATGATGAAATTTAATGTGAAAAAAGTATCTGCCATAGCTCTTGCAGCTGTTATGATGGTTGGACTTACTGCCTGCGGCGGTAGTGGCGCAGCAGGCGGAAGCAAAGCTTCAGGTTCAGCTGCCGGAAGCGGAGCATCCGGTGCAAAATGGCCCGAAGGAGACATAACCATTTATTCCGGTTATGAAGCAGGTTCCCAGACAGACAGCAACCTTATAGTTCTTAAGGATTGGCTGACAGAGAAGACAGGAAAGAAAGTTACTATCGAGATCGATAAGGCCGGCGGCGGAGCTAACTTAGCTAACAAGCTTGCACAGTCTAAGGACAATAAGGGTCTTACCATGATGCTCTTCGGTAACAACAACATCAGTAACTTCATCCAGGGTATCTGGACAGTTGATCCTACCGATACAGAGAAGTTCAAAGCTGTAGGCGGATTTATTCAGCCTAACCCCATGACAGGATGTATGCTTCTTACACAGGAGAATTCACCTTACAATACATGGGATGAACTTGAGAAGTATATCAAGGAGCATTCTGCAAAGAACAACGATCCTAAGGCTGTAACCGTAATGGATATCCCCGGTAAGGTTATGGATTCCAAGGTTAAGGCTCTTTTCTATCAGAGAAACTTACAGGATGATGTTATCTGGTCACCCACAAGTTCAGCAGACTCTGCTACTGCTCTTCTCGGTGATACCATCGATATCGTAATGTTCGAAGAGAGTAAGGCAGCTTCATACCTTGCTGATTCCAAGAATAAGGTGAAGGCAGTACTCAATGTAAGACCTAACAAGGATTACAGTGATTATGCCCCGGATGATAAGAATCTTGAAATTATAAAGAAGGTTCCCACACTTGTTGATGTATTCGGTGAGGCAGATGCTGAGAAGTACAACCTTCCCAATGCTTCATTCATGGTAGTTCCCGCATCAACTCCGGATGACGTAGTTGCTCAGATTAAGGCTTGCATCGATGGTATTCAGGATGTTGAGAAGTCAACAGATGAGAAATCATACTACATGAGACAACGTGCTCAGGGCGGAAGCTCAAGATACTGGGATAAGAGCTGGACAGGCGAATACGTTATGAAGATGTTTAAGGATAATATGGCTAAGACAAAACTGTTCCTTAAGTAATCAAAAGATTATTGCAGAACCGGCTCAGTAATGAGCCGGTTCTTTTTTAGAAAGGGATTGATATGAAAGATAAGTTAACGTTTCTTGCCACAGGAGATATAGGCCTGTACAGGGATAATTTCTTTGAGTACTTTGTAAACATCAGGGATTATTTTAACAAGGCCGATCTGGTATTCGGACAGCTTGAATCCGTTCTTTCAGACCATCTGGAGCTTTCCAGCTGTACAAGAATGGGTTGTTCATCCAGGCCTGAATGTATAGAGGCCATTAAAGATGCAGGCTTTGATGTTTTATCATTTGCAAGCAATCATGCCCTTGACTATGGCCGCACGGCCTTTAAGGATACCTTGAAGACCATAAGGGATGCGGGTATCTATCTTACAGGAGCAGGGGAAAATGAAGAGATTGCCCGTCAGTATCCCATAATAGATGTGGAGGGAACTAAGATAGCCATCCTGGGTTACGGTTCCATACTTCCTCAGGGATTCTGGGCAGAGGAAGCCCGTCCGGGAGTTAACCCTGCAAGAGGAATCACAGCTTATGTGCCGGTGGAGCACGATCAGCCGGGCACACCCTGTCGTATATATACCTTCCCTCATCCGGATGACCTTAAAGCCATGCTCTCCCAGGTGAGAGAGGCTAAGACCAAGGCGGATATAGTCATAGTCTCATTCCACTGGGGTATTCATTTTAAAGAGGCAGTGATAACAGACTACGAGCGCTATTATGCCCACTTTGCCATCGATGAAGGCGCAGATCTTGTCATCGGACACCATCAGCACATACTGAAGCCTATAGAGGTATATCACGGTAAGGCCATATTCTACGGCCTGGGTAATTTCTGCATGGAAGAGGTTATGAACTTTAAAAGGGATCAGGAACTTAAGGGGCAGGATATGCGTACCTCCAAGAGCCATAAGGAGATGACAGCCATATCTGACGCCTTTAAGACCACTACCAGGTCATTCCCCATGGATTCTTATCTGACGATGGTGGCAAAAGCAGAAATCAGGGACAAAAAGATAGTGAAGGTGTCTTATCTGCCGGCTTACCTGCCTGAGGGCAGCCAGACCTACATCTGCAAGCCCGGGGATGAAAGATTCGACGAAGTAGTCGAGTATGTAAAGAAGATTACCGCAGCTATGGACCTTGATCCGGAGGTTCTAAAGACTGAAGGGGAAGAGGTAAGAATAATATAAAAAAAGCTCGCATTCTTGCGAGCTTTTTTTATTAAAGCATATCTGCAAGTTCTCGTATATCCGATAGTTTTTCAAGACTTCTAACTGTATCTAAGATCTTGGTCTGTTCTTCGCGTGTTTTGGGGGCGAAGGCCTTATCCATGCAGGAATAGAATTTCGCATTAAATGCCTCATCAGACATGGGATTCTCCGGATTGCCAAGGGTCTTGGAAACCGTGGAATCGTAAGACTTGCCGTCTTTTGTCTCAATAGTAAGGCGGCCGCCTGTCTTCATATCCGGATCCTTTTCCCAGGCATCATTCAGAGTGTGGCTGAACTTGGAGGCAAGAGTCAGCACATCCTCTCTTTTAAGGCTCTCCTCGGAAAAACTGCCTAAGGTAACATTCCCGTCTATTATGGCTGTGGATACGGTGAAGGGAATGCTGTATTTTGCGTTAATGGCGTTTAAGGGATGCTTTTTGTCTTCAGCCGGTTCAAGAACCGCTCTTGCAACCGTGGGTACTTCCGCCTTAACGGCAGTTATGTCTTCAGGCTTGATATCGTTATCCTTCATGATATTAAGGGCAGCATTTATACAGCCATGATTACCCATGCAGCAGGGCCAGGGTTTGAATATAAGCTTCGCGGCTTCAAAGTCTTTTCCCAGGTCTTTAAGAACTGCTTCTGCGTCATAATCCCCTTGAAAATAAGCGGTATAAAAGCCCTGAGCTCCCTCAAAGGGATCCTTAAATCCTTTAATGCCCTTCTTTGCCAGAAAGGCAGATGTCATGGCAGACTTTGCACCAAAGGCTTCCCTGACGGATCTGATGGGGGTCTCTTTATTCTTGGTAAGCTCTGAACTGCAGGTGTATTGTGAAAGGTTGATGCTCCAGGCATCTATTATTTGGTCGGCATTAAGCCCCAGGAGCTTACATGCGGCTGCGGTTGCTCCAAAAGAAGTAATTACCGGAGGCATATAGAAGCCATACATTGCAAATCTTGCGGGAGCGGAAGCACGGGCAAGTCTGCAGGCTGCTTCAGAGCCTAAGACCATTGCGGTAAGAAAATCTTTTCCGGATACATTTCCGTTCCTTTCTGAAAGGGCAAGGCATACCGGAAATGTTGACGTGTTGGGGTGTATGGTGGCTGTTGCCGACGTATCGGAGAAATCCAGGGCCATAACCATTGACGCGTTGGCAAAGGCGGCCCAGAGGGCAGGAAGCTTTTTGTTATAGCCGAGTACGGTGGCTTCACCACGGCCGCCGGCAGCAGCTTCTTCTGCAAATTCAACGAATTCTCTGCATCCGTCACCATAAGCCCCCCCGCTTATGATAGCTATATTATCCAGTATGGATTTCTTTTCCACATCAATAACATGTGCCGGAATATCCTCAAATCCGGTGTTTGCTACAAATTCGGCAAGTGTTCTGGAAATATTCATATAAACCTCCTCTAAATAAACTTTTTAAGTCAGGGTCTGACCAAGGTATTCTGTGTAATATCTGATTATCTGGCAGGAGTACAGAAGTCTTTGCTGTACATTACCGTCAGCAAGATCCAGGGAAGTGAGTTTGCTAATCTTTGCAATCTTATTCTGCACCGTATTCCTGTGCATATACAGGGCCTTAGCCGTCTCGGCAACACTCCTGCCTTTGGAAAGGTAGTTCAGCAGCACATCGCAAAGATTACTGTTGTGCTCCGAATCATAGCGGTAGAGAGTAACGATAGCCGGGTCACTTAAGAGTATTATGTCCGTGGAACCCATGGTTTCTGCAAACTGCTTTGCCGCCATATCTATGGAGACGTATATGGCAAATTCTTCATATGGATAAACTCTGCCGTAAATGTTGTGAAAGGTCATCTTCCGCAGGATACGACCCAGCCTCCGGCAGAGGAGATAGACGGATTCAAACTTTCCATAGTGTTTAAAGGAGGAAGAAACTACGGCTATGGCATTGTATTCCTCCAGAAGGCTGTTAAAATCCGGATTGTACAATACTCCGGGAAGCTGATGAGTCTTAGCGTCATCGGAATATATAACAAGAATGGAATTCTTATAAAGGGCTGTATTACAGCGTCCGAAAAGGAAGGAGATCTTTCGGAGAGCTTCCTCATAGGGCGGTTGTTTCATATTATCGTTAAAACTGATAATTATACATCTTATATAGTTACGGAGCTTATACTCCAGATTGGTAAGCCGGTCTGCCAGTTCCACCGGGCTTAAGCTCTTCTTTGCATGTATATCTGAGATAAGGGCTCCCAGCTTGTTACTGCCTACCTTGCTGCCTGAAAAGCTTTCTCCGGCGAAACTTTTGATCACTGCAGCCAGCTGATTGGTAAGATGGTACATATCGTACTCATCAGGAACATTCTTCATAATGATCATCAGGGTGGCTGCCGCTACGTTGTCTATGAAAATATGGCGCAGAAACACTTCAGTATCCTCGCCGTCGAGGGTGAAATGATAGAAGTTTTCCTTCTCGCCGTCTTCGCATTCCGCCAGGCGTTCTTCAAGTCGCAGTACCGTATCGTAACAGAGGAATTCTGCCAGGCACACTTCTGAGGAAAAACGGGAAGTAAAAGTCTCTGAAAAGCTTCCTGCCAGAAGGTGATAACCGGTATTAAAAAGCATAACCTGAGCATTTAAATACTCACCGCACCTTGAGATAAGGCCGTTAATTCCTTCACCCTTGTACACGGTATCGGTAATGATCTTATCCCAGGAGCTGTAGACCTCAAGAATGCTGTTGAGCTGATTAAAGAGTTCGGGCAGGGAGTAATCCATGGCCACCAGATTCACCTTGCGGACAGGAAGAAAGATCATCCGGTCCTCAGATGATGAAGCTATCATGGTAACAACATCATCCTTGTCATAGATGGTAGCTGCCCGCATAACATTTTTAAGCTCTCCGATATATACATAATCCGAAGAGATAAACTCTGCCCGGGTATCCGGCTCAAGGATCCTTATGCCAAGTACCTGTCCGGGTTTCGTATCGGTCATGTATTTTTCGTCTATATGCGGAGCCATGCGCTTTAAACAAAAAGAAAGATTAGTCATTATCATAAATCCTTTCTTCGGCTATGATAACACAGAAGCCTAAGAATTATCAATAAATCAACAGTTATATTTGATTTTTAGCCTGTTCCGTGATATTATACAGAAAGCGTGCAGATTTCTTTTTTAATAAGGAATAAGAGGAGGATAATTCAAATGAAGAAGAATCTTAAGAGAATAGCAGCTGCTGCTCTTGCAGCAGTTACAGTATTAGCTTTTGCAGGCTGCGGCGGAGGAAGCGCAGCGGGAAGTTCAGCGGCAGCAGGAAGTTCTAAAACAGCAAGCTCTGCAGCAACAGGAAGTTCAGCAGCGGCATCAGGCGGAGAACTTAAAGTAGGTATGGAAGCAGATTACGCTCCCTTCAACTGGACCCAGATGGATAACAAGAACAACGCAGCTGATATCCAGGGAGGCGGTTTTGCAGGCGGATATGACGTTATGATCGCTCAGAAGATAGCAGAAGGCCTGGGCAAGAAGCTTGTTGTAGTTAAGACAGAGTGGGACGGACTTTCACCTGCCCTTACATCAGGAAAGATCGATATGATCATCGCAGGTATGTCACCTACTGCAGAGCGTAAGCAGACTATAGATTTCTCAGATACATACTATACATCAGACCTTGTAGTGGTTGTTAAGAAGGACAGCAAGTTCGCTTCCGCAAAGGAGCTTAAGGACTTCTCCGGAGCCAAGATTACAGGACAGCTTAACACATTCCACTATGGTGTTATCGATCAGATCGAAGGTGTTGCTAAGCAGAACGCTTTAGAAGATTTCGCAACCATGATCACAGCTGTTAAGTCAGGTAAGATCGACGGATACGTTTCAGAGCGTCCGGGCGCATTGGCAGCAGTAGCAGCTAACCCCGAGCTTTCATTTGTTGAATTTGCTGAAGGCAAAGGCTTCAAGTATGATGAAAATGAAGTATCCATCGCTGTAGGACTTAAGAAGGGCAGCGAACTTACCACAAAGGTTAATGAGATCCTTAAGGGCATTTCCAAGGAAGATCGAGCCAAGATGATGGAAGATGCTATTAAGAACCAGCCTGTTACTGAGTAGGACAGATTTTATTAGATTTTAAGGAGATATTTAATGGGCACTACCAAAACTTTCTGGGATTGGGTCAGCGCCATCGTATCAAATTACGGTCAGATGTTCCTTTCCGGTGCCGGTACCACCATGCTTATAGCTATTACCGGTACCATCATAGGATTTCTGATCGGGTTGATCGTAGCCGTTGTCCGAACAATTCCGGTATTACCACAGGATAATATGGCTAAGAAGGTTATCCTTAAGATAGCGAACGCCATTTTGGCTATATATATAGAGGTTTTCAGGGGTACTCCCATGATGGTTCAGGCTATGATAGTATACTACGGACTGATGGAAGCATTTAAGATAGACCTTGATCCTCTTACGGCGGGTATTCTCATTGTTTCTATCAACACCGGAGCCTATATGTCGGAGATCGTCAGAGGCGGAATAGAGTCTATTGACAAGGGACAGTTCGATGCGGCCCATGCCATAGGAATGACCCATTGGCAGACCATGACCAATGTCATCCTTCCCCAGGCTATCAGGAATATCCTGCCTGCCACCGGTAATGAGTTCGTTATTAACATTAAGGATACTTCGGTTTTGAATGTTATCTCGGTAACGGAGCTTTTCTTTGCTACTAAGACTGTCAAGGGAATAGCCCTGCGTACATTTGAGACATTCTTTGTGGCCGGCGTTATTTACCTGGTACTCACCTTTACGGTAACCAGGATCCTGCGGTTTATTGAGAAAAAGATGGACGGAGACGATACTTATACCATTATGGCGTCCTCTTCCATGCCGGATCAGCAGTTTATCAGAGTCAGAGGAGGTAAACACCAGAGTCGTTCATGGCTGCACGAGGAGGGTGATCAAAAGTAATGAGTGAAGTAGTTAAGATTAAGAACCTCCATAAGAACTTCGGACAGAATGAGATTTTAAAGGGGATTGATTTCTCTGTTAATTACGGTGAGGTTGTGTGCCTTATAGGATCTTCGGGTTCCGGTAAATCGACCCTTCTGCGGTGTATCAATATGCTGGAGCATGCTGATAAGGGAGAGATCCTCTTCCACGGTGATAATGTATTGCAGAAAGGTTACGATGTTACCAAATATCGTGCCAAGCTGGGTATGGTTTTCCAGCAGTTTAATCTTTTTGATAATAAGACGGTACTTGATAACTGTACCGTAGGTCAGATAAAAGTGTTAAAGAAGAGCAGGGAAGAGTCTGAGAAGACAGCTATGCTGTATCTGAAGAAGGTAGGTATGGATGCATATATCAATGCCAAGCCCAAACAGCTCTCCGGAGGACAGAAGCAGCGTGTGGCTATAGCCAGAGCCCTTTCCATGGAACCGGAAGCCCTTCTTTTTGATGAGCCTACATCGGCCCTTGACCCTGAGATGGTAGGCGAGGTTATGAAGGTTATGAAAGACTTGGCTGACAGTGGTCTTACCATGCTGGTGGTTACCCATGAGATGTCCTTTGCAAGGGATGTATCCAACAGGGTTGTGTTTATGGACAAGGGTGTTATCGTGGAGGATGATATCCCCGCCAACATCTTTAATAATCCTAAGAATGAGAGAACCAGAGAGTTCTTAAGCAGAGCACTGGAACAGTATTAAAAAAGGGAGACAGGTTACTGTCTCCTTTTATATTACAACATTATTACTGATTATCCTGAATCGCCATAATCAGGTCGATTCTCTCCTGGTGGCGTCCGCCTTCGAATTCGGCATTCAGCCACTCTTCACAGATCATCTTGGCTGTCTCGATACCGATAACTCTGGCTCCGAGGCAGATAATGTTGGCATTATTATGCTGCTTGCTTAAGCGCGCCGAGTATGGCTCTGATACGGCAGCAGCCCTTATACCCCTTACTTTATTAGCTACAAGAGACATTCCGATACCTGTTCCGCAAAGAAGGATTCCGCAGTCTACTTCGCCCACTACTACTGCATTGGCAACCTTCTCGCCATAAACCGGATAATCACATCTTTCATTGGTCAATGTACCATAATCAATAACTTCGTGTCCCATTTCCTTAAGCATGCCGGTCAGTTCCTGTTTCATTTCAAATCCGGCATGATCACTTCCGATACCTACTTTCACTGCGAGAACCTACTTTCTTTTAAGATAAGGTCATTAATTGACCAGATTTATGATATCATAATGCAACGCTAATATCAAGCGCAATATGTAAATGTTTACATATCAAAATAAGGCAAAAATTTATGGATAAACTGTGGTATGTATGGTATTCTTTACTGTAATGAGAGGTTTATTAAGGGGTGATATAATGCAAAACATTCTTGTATGTGATGATGACAAAGATATCGTTGAAGCCATAGAGATTTATCTGCAGCAGGAAGGCTACAACGTTTTCAAGGCCTACGACGGGGACGAGGCACTGCAGGTTCTTGAAAAAGAGGATATACATCTTATTATTATGGATATTATGATGCCGCGGCTTGACGGCATTCATGCCACTTTAAAGATTCGGGAGAATAACAGTGTTCCAATAATCATCCTTTCGGCAAAGTCAGAGGATGCGGATAAGATACTGGGGCTGAATGTGGGGGCAGATGATTATATTTCCAAGCCCTTTAATCCCCTGGAACTGGTGGCAAGAGTTAAGAGTAATCTCAGGCGTTACACCAAGCTTGGGAATGTGGCCGAGGAGAGCCGTCATGTATTCTCTGTAGGCGGATTATCCATAAATGATGACCTGAAGCAGGTTACGGTGGACGGGAATAATGTGAAGCTGACGCCTATAGAGTACAGCATACTCCTTCTTTTGGTGAAGAATCTCGGCAAAGTATTCTCCATTGACGAGATTTACGAGAGTATCTGGAACGAGGAAGCCATCGGCGCAGATAATACCGTTGCGGTACATATCCGTCACATCAGAGAGAAGATTGAGATTAATCCCAAAGAGCCCAAATACCTGAAGGTTGTATGGGGCGTAGGATATAAGGTGGACAAGGTTTAGGAAGAGTCATTGGACAAAGGGGGCTTTTTACTTGGAAGTCAGACCGATGCCGGTCAAAACGTACGGTAAAGCGAAGAAAACCATTATATTGCTTATAGAAATGATATGCGCGGCAGTGCTTGTGGCCAGCGTGTATGTTCTTATTGCCACCTTCGACAAGAGTATGTTCAAGGACGGAAGACTTGTGGAGGCGGATTATTTTGAGACAGAGACTTTTAAAAGAGATGCGACCACAGAGTTTAAGCGTCTTCTTAATTATGCTCATCTTCGGAATAATTTTGAGACCGGAGCCAATTATAACCTGGACAAGTATGTAGATCTAAAGGATTATATCGAGAAAGGGATCATTACGGGTAATAATAACAACGGTGTGGCCTACACCGTGGGAGATCTGATAGATTGGGGCAGGAAAGGACTGGAGTATGAGGATGTTACCCTGAAGGATAAGCAGGGAACGGAACATAATTTCAGAAAGGCCATCAGGGAAGATTATAAAACGGTTACGGAAGAGACCCTTGCGGACCTGTTCCGCCGCGGAATAATAGATACGGAAGAAAGCTTCGAGCAGTACCAGAACTATCTGGAGAAGGCGATAAAGACCCTGCCGGGAGATATTATCGAATATAAGCAGGAGAATACAAAGTTCAGATATGAGAATTCAAATCTCCGTTATGTAATAGTATGCAACGGTTCATTTTTTACAAACCTGAAGCTTACAGACGGTAAAGAAACCCTGGAAGATCTGGAGAATAAGATCATGGCCAACAGGGTCTACCTTCGTATTAATTCCGAGCCGCTTGCCTTTGAGAGTACCTTTATGGACATCGAGAGCGAGATGTACCGTAGTATAGATGCTCTGAAATCCTTTAATAATAACAGTTATTCCATCTTCATTTCGGTGGATACAGAGCTTCCGGCAAACGATCCGCTGAAGACATCTTTTACTACATACCAGAGTCTTCAGTCCTGGTTCTGGACCTGTATGTTTACGGGGATAGCGAGTCTTGTGGGTCTTGTGGCTTCGCTGATCTATATCACTTTAATAGCGGGATATCGGGACAGTAATAAGAGAGTATACTTAAACAGTTTCGATAATCTCTATACGGAACTTGCTCTGGCGCTGGTGGTGCTGGGGGTTGTTTTTGTGCAGTACGAGGCCGGCAGATTCGTTTACACATCCTTTACGGGAGCGGACTATGTGTATAATATCATGGTGCTGGGAATAGCCGCATTTTTCATAGATGCCATTGTTCTCTGCGGATACCTGACCATTATCAGGAGACAAAGGGCCGGTACCCTTTACACCAACAGCCTGGTCCATGCGGCGACCTCTCCGGTCAAGACCGCCATCGGTACCAAGGTAATTACCCTGAGGGTAGTGGTGCTGTATCTTCTGGCTATCGCAATGTTTTTGGCCTTGTCCTACTTTACTTTTGCAAGGGGCCTGCAGGTGGCAGCCATTTTACTGGTACTGGCCATTATTATAGTGGGTACTTTCCTTATCCGTGAATCATTTTTAAGGAAGAAGGTTATCGACGGTGCGGCCAGGATAGCGGACGGCGATATTGATTTTAAGATAGATCTGAAGGACCTTAAAAATGATAATCTTGTTATAGCGGAGATTATCAATACAGCGGGAGCCGGTATCAGTAATGCCCTTTCCGAGCAGATTAAGAGCGAGAAACTGAAGGCCGATCTGATCACCAATGTATCTCATGATATTAAGACCCCCCTGACCTCCATCATTAATTATGTGGAGCTTCTTAAGCGTGAAGAGATCTCGGATCCCAAGGTCCAGGGCTATATTGCGGTGCTGGAGGAGAAATCCTTCAGGCTGAAGCAGCTGACGGAGGACCTAGTGGAGGCGTCGAAGATAAGCTCCGGTAATATTGAGATTACTCTGACGGAGATAGATTTCAAAGAGCTGATCAATCAGACTGAGGGAGAGTTTATCGAGAAATTCGAAGCTAAGAATCTCGAACTTAACACCAACCTTCCTGAGGAGTCTGTCCGTATAGTGGCCGACGGAATGAGGATATGGAGAGTTATCGAGAACCTTTATAATAACGTGGCTAAGTACGCCCTGCCTAATACCAGAGTCTATGTGGATCTGGAGGTAAATGAAGGTATGGCTGAATTATCCATAAAGAATATTTCTGCCCAGGCGCTTAACATCAGCGCTGATGAGCTGACAGAGCGTTTTATCCGGGGAGATATAAGCAGGAGCACGGAGGGCTCGGGATTGGGCCTGTCCATAGCCAGAAGCCTTACCACCCTCCAGGGCGGAACATTTAATGTCTATCTGGACGGAGATTTATTCAAAGTAACCGTGGGATTCCCCATGGCTGCTGAGACGGAAGAAGAATAGAAAAAAGGGAGAATCGGAGGAAAATGATGATCAAGTTACATGAAGGCGGAGCATATCTTGTAAAGGGAAAGGAGATTGTTCCGGATACACACGAAGCACCGGCGAGACTGAAAAGCCTTACCGGCGCTGATGTTTCTAAGGAAGAAGCAGCCAAAGGAACCATGGCTTACGGCATTTTGCAGAGCCATAATACCTCAGGCAATATGGAGAAGCTTAAGATAAAGTTTGACAAGCTTACCAGCCATGATATTACTTTTGTGGGGATTATCCAGACAGCAAGGGCATCGGGACTTGAGAGTTTCCCTATACCTTACGTTCTTACGAATTGCCATAACAGCCTCTGTGCGGTAGGAGGTACTATAAACGAAGATGACCACATGTTCGGGCTTTCATGTGCAAAAAGATACGGCGGCATCTATGTTCCTCCCCATCAGGCAGTTATTCACCAGTTCGCCAGAGAGATGCTGGCTGAGGGTGGCAAGATGATCTTAGGATCCGACAGCCACACCAGATACGGGGCCCTTGGAACCATGGCTATGGGTGAAGGCGGCCCGGAGCTGGTTAAACAGCTTTTGTCCAAGACATATGATATTAACATGCCGGGAGTTGTAGGCGTTTATCTTACGGGAGAACCTGCAAAAGGAGTCGGCCCCCAGGATGTTGCCCTTGCCATTATAGGAGAGGTCTTTGACTGCGGATACGTTAACAACAAGGTAATGGAATTCGTGGGACCGGGAGTGGCCAGCTTAAGCGTTGATTTCCGTATCGGAGTAGACGTTATGACTACAGAGACCACCTGTCTGTCATCTATCTGGAAGACAGATGACAAGGTGCGTGAATTCTATGAGATACACGGAAGGGCTGATGCATACAGGGAGCTTAATCCGGCAGATGTGACATACTACGATGGCTTCATTGAAGTGGACTTAAGTAAGATCAAACCCATGATAGCCATGCCTTTCCATCCCAGTAATACTTACACCATAGAAGAACTTAACGCCAACCTTTCCGATATTCTTCATGACTGTGAAGAGAAGGCCAAGGTCAGCTTAGGAGAGGCAGTGGAGTATTCTCTCCGGGATAAGATAAGGGACGGTAAGTTCTATGTAGAACAGGGAATCATAGCAGGCTGCGCCGGCGGCGGATTTGAAAACATCTGTGCCGCAGCAGACATACTTAAGGGAAAGAATATCGGATCAGACGAGTTTACATTGAGCGTATACCCCGCAAGTATGCCGGTATACTTGGAACTGGTGAAAAATGGTGCCGCAGCATCCATAATGCAGGCGGGAGGAGTTATGAAGACGGCCTTCTGCGGACCCTGTTTCGGAGCGGGAGATACTCCGGCCAATAACGCTTTCAGTATCAGACACTCAACCAGAAACTTCCCCAACCGTGAAGGGTCCAAGCTCCAGAGCGGACAGATTGCTTCAGTTGCACTGATGGATGCCCGTTCCATCGCAGCTACAGCGGCCAATAAGGGATATCTTACTCCTGCTACTGACCTGGATGTAACATTTACGAATCCGAAATTCTTCTTTGATAAAACTATATATGAAAACAGAGTCTTTGACAGCAAGGGCCGTGCAGATAAAGATGTGGCCATCAAGCTTGGCCCCAACATCAAGGACTGGCCCGAGATGAGTGCTTTGACGGACAACCTTCTCATTAAGGTTGTATCCGAGATTCATGACCCGGTTACTACAACTGACGAGCTGATCCCCTCGGGTGAGACCTCCAGCTATCGGTCCAATCCTCTGGGACTGGCTGAGTTTACCCTGTCCAGGAAGGATCCTGAGTATGTAGGAAAGGCTAAGGCTGTCCGGAAGGCTGAGAAGGTAAGAATATCGGGAGGAGACCCGGTGTCAGAACTACCTGAACTTAAAGGGATTCTTGAACTGGCAAAAAAGGCTGTTCCTGAGGTAAATGCATCAAATACAGGTATCGGAAGTACCATCTTCGCGGTTAAGCCGGGGGACGGTTCTGCCAGAGAGCAGGCTGCGTCATGTCAGAAAGTCCTTGGAGGATGGGCGAATATCGCAAATGAATATGCCACCAAGAGATACCGTTCAAACCTTATTAACTGGGGTATGGTCCCCTTCATTATCGATAAGGGAGATCTGCCTTTTAAAAGGGACGAATACCTGCTGGTTCCCGGTATCCGCAAGGCTATTGCGGACAAGGAGAAGGAGGTTACAGCTTTCGTACTCCGGGATAAACCGGAGAGCTTTACTTTGAAGCTGGGAGATATGACGGAAGACGAGCGGACCATCATTTTAAAGGGTTGTCTCATTAACTATTACAGGGGATAATCAATTATAAAATTATTATAAATACTGTAATAAAACCTTCAATTTTATTGAAGCAAAAATGCACTTGTGGTAGTATATTCTTTGGGAGAAACTGTTTGTAAATAAGGGGATTGTATGATTACTTGGAATCCATGGAAAGGTTGCCGCAAATGCAGTGAAGGCTGCAGATTCTGCACGTCCCAGCGCATCGTTAAGAAGAAGGGCGTGGAGGAGTTGGTTTTCGAGAAGACCAAGGAATTTGAGGCGCCTATTGAGAAGGACAAGAATAATGAATATAAGATTCCGGCAGGTGAGCTGATTTGTGTTGCCATGGATTCGGACTTCTTTTTAAGTGAAGCGGATGACTGGCGGGGACGCTGCTGGAAGATGATCCGTGAACGCAGTGATCTCATGTTTATCTTAAGAACCCGCCGGATAGAGCGGTTCTATGACTGCATCCCTGAAGACTGGCAGCTGGGTTATGATAACGTTATCGTTGCCTGTGCCGTTGAGAATCAGGCTATGGCAGATGAGAAGCTTCCCATATTTTTAGAGCTTCCCCTTAAGCACAGGGCTGTGCTTTGCCAGCCTTTACTGGAACTTATTAATCTGGAGCCCTATCTTGAGGACGTGGAGTCTGTCATAGTGCTGGGAGAGTCGGCAAAGAATGCCAGACCCCTGGATTTTGAGTGGCTTCCGGATATCAGGTGGCAGTGCATTAATACCCATACGGACTTCCTTTTCGGAAGATGCGGTACGCATTTTGTAAAAGACGGCCGGAAGTATAATCTGGGGTCCAGAGAGCAGAAAGAGCATGCCCGCAAGATTAATATCGATTATTATTCCGAGGGTAAGGATCATATTATAGTGAATGTGTAAATATTGAAATATTCAGATACAGCCTTGCTTTAAGGCTGTATTTTTTTGCCTCAATATATTGACTTAAATAAGCACTTATTGTATCATTACATAAATCTGGTTTTTAAAACTACATTAGCCATTTTTCGCAAAAAGGAGATATAGACATGGATAATTATGTTGTCAGCACATGCACATCCGGAGATATTACACAGGAATTTCTGGATTCCAGGGATATAGAGTGCGTTAGTTTTCACTACGAATTAGATGGGAAGACTTATATTGATGACTTCGGTAAGACTATTCCCTATCCGGATCTTTATGATGCTATGGTTAAGGGTGCAGATACCAAGACCACTCAGGTTAACCAGTACGAGTATGAGGAATTCTTTGATAAATTTCTTTCACAGGGACGAGATATTATTCATATCGCTTTATCCTCAGGCATCTCAGGATCATATAATTCTGCCAAGCTTGCAGCAGAATCCATGAGAGAGAAATATCCCGACAGGAAGGTTTATGTTGTGGATTCTCTTCTGGCATCATCGGGACAGGGACTGCTGGCAGATGCAGTTGCGGACAGAAGAGATGAGGGCATGAATATCGATGAAGCCTATAAGTGGGCGGAGGAGTACAAGTTGAACTACCACGCCTGGTTCTTTACCACAGACCTTACCTTCTTTATCAGAGGAGGAAGAGTATCCAAGGCTTCCGGCTTTATCGGCGGTGTGCTTAATATCTGCCCCCTGCTTAATATGGATTACAAGGGATGCCTTATCCCCAGGGATAAGATCCGTACCAAGAAGAAAGTGATTGTGAAGACGGTTGATACCGTAATATCCCATATGGATGATCACGAGAATTATCAGGGCAAATGTTTCATTTCCCATTCCAATTGCTATGAAGACGCCAGGGCTGTAGCTGATCTTCTTGAAGAGAGGGTTCCGGCTTTAAAGGGTAAGATCCAGATCTTCTTTATCGGATCATTGATCGGATGCCATACAGGCCCGGGAACCGTAGCGGTATTCTTCAAGGGAGACAAACGAGTAGATTAGTTTGCTTTTATTATGAGTTTCCATTATAATGGGGAAAGTATGATAAAGAGTAGGAGATATTATAATGGATGCGAAAGTTACGGTTACTGTTGATATAAGATATATCCACCTGGCGAAGTTCCTCTTCCACGGGGGATATTATAAGGGACAGGGTGTCGCGGAGGTAGGATTCTCCCTGATGTGTCTCGTATATTACTTTGTGGGATTTAAGTCGGGTATTGACTGGCTTGACCTGATCCTTCTGATATTGGGACTTACCTTTACGGTTATTTACCCCCTCTTTCTTCTGGGGAAAGCGGCCCTGATGGTGTGGGGCCAGCGCAAGAACAAGTCCCTTACCACATATGAGATCGGGGATAAGGGCATACACATGACCCAGGACCGTGAAGAAGCCAATGCAAATATTGACTGGTCGGATGTTTTCTTCATGCATGAAACAAAGGGTATGATACTTCTGTACATGACCCCTAAGATAGCCCTTATATTACCTAAAGAACAACTAAACAATTCTGAAGAAACTATAAAGAATATCATAAAAAGAAATATGGATCCCAGGAGATGTAAGTTTTTAAAATAGGGTTTCAGGCTAATGATAAAGCGGTTTGTCGAGAATTTGTTATTCCGACAGGCAGCTTTTTAAAAAATAAACTAATTATAAACAAAAAATAAAAAAATCTATACTACAAAATGTATGAATGGCATATGGGCCGTTAAGACTTCTTGTGGATGTAACTTTATAAAAATTTAATATATACTATAAACATGTAGTGCGTATTAACTATTTAAGGAGGGTAGCGGTCGTAACTTATCAACTTTCATTCTAAAAAGGAGAATAAGAAGAATTATGCAAAAGAAAACTGAATTAAGTACATCTTTGAAGTGGTTCTATGGTATTGGTGACTTAGGATTCACATGGATGTCAAACGTTGAGACATTCTACTTCAACGTATTCTTAACAAACATTGCTGGTTTTTCAGCAGCAACCGCTGGACTTATCAGTACAGTTACATCTACAGTAGACGCTTGTTTATCATGGATCTATGGTGCTATCCTGAATAGTATCAAGCCTCTTAAGTGGGGACGTTATCGTTCATGGTTAGTACTTTTACCGTGGCTCGTACCTTTCATCTATGCATTCCAGTTCTTAAAGATCGGTGGAGATGCAGCAGCTCCGGTAATTATTTCTATCGCATTCATCGTATCACATATCGTTTGGAACTTTGGTTATGTTGCTAACGTTTCCATGATCGCTGTTGCAGCATCAAACGGTGAGCAGAGAGCACAGCTTGCTTCTATGCGTGGTACATACAATAACCTCGGTGGAGTGCTCTTCTCATATGTATTCCCCTTCGTAACAGGCCTTGTTGCTTTCGTTGGACAGCAGAACACATATGCAGCAGCAGCTTTCATCTTCGGTGTTTTAACAGCTCTCGGATACTTCGCACACTTCAAGATGTTTGATGGATATGAAGTAATCGAGGAAGCAGGTTCAGCTACTCCTTCAAGACAGAAGACATCTGTTGGTGATATCGTTAGATCACTTAACGTACAGGTTGTTTCTCTCCTTATCGCTGACCTTGCAAAGTGGATGATCAAGTTCGTTATCGCAGCAGTAGCAGCTTACTATTGGGAAGTTGTTGCAGGCAATGCAGGAATGCAGCCGAACTACATCTTAGCAACAGGTATCGCAGGCGTTATCGGTGCTTATGCAGCTCAGTACATTGGTAAAGCAGTTGGTAACCGTATGGCTATGATCATTTCCTTCGTATGTATGGCAGTTATGCTTATCATCGGATACTTCATGTACAACAATGCTACAGTTGTATTCGTACTTATTACTCTTGTTAACTTCTTCTACGGTGTAGCTTATGCATCATCACCCGCTCTTTATGCAGATGCCGTTATCTACTCAGAGTGGAAGACAAAGAAGAATGCAGCAGGATGGATTTCAGGACTTCAGAACCTTCCCCTTAAGGTTGCAGTCATGACCAGAGGTATCATCGTTAATGCTTGCCTTGCAGCAGGTGCTTTCGATACACTTAAGTTCAAACTGGTTGCCAAGACAGCAGCAGCAGCTACTCCCGAGCAGATAGCAGCAGCTGAAGCTCTTGCAGCAGATCCTGCAAAGGTTGAGAACCTCAAGAGAGCTATCTCCATGGGATTCATGCTTATCCCGGCTATCGCTCTTATCATTGGTCTTGTATTCTTACTCTTCGGTTATACTCTTAACAAAGAGAAGATTGCTCAGTACCAGGCAGAGATCGATCAGCAGAAGGCTCAGTAATAATACGTACAGATTAAGTAAGACCACTACTTTAAAGGACCATCGCTTAGCGATGGTCCTTTTGTAGTATGGCGGGCATGCCGCCAGTCTGTGGTGAAAGTCCACAAGGGGCGTAGTTGCCGACGAACCTCAAAGCGATTCCCAAGGTTTGCATCGTGAGGTGCAGGCGAGAGGAAGGGATAGCAA
>Ga0310695_10001512_pt1 | contig 54667 bp, 48 predicted proteins | sample RumenRJG_04DNA_FD_203882 | JGI IMG/M metagenome (GOLD analysis project Ga0310695, IMG submission 203882) | Bovine rumen microbial communities from Lethbridge, Alberta, Canada - RJG_04 (v2) (version 2) | ecosystem: Host-associated > Mammals > Digestive system > Stomach > Rumen | place: Canada...
TTATCGCTCTGATAAGTTCATCTTCCCATTCTTCTAGAGTCTTACCGTTCTTTATCTTCGTGTGAATGCGGTAGCACTGCTTTATCAGGTAGTTGACGCTGTTGGAAAGGTTCTTCACTTTATAGCAGTAATCGTCTATCTCGTGAAGAAGCTTCTTATTGTTATGTTTTTTTATTCTGTGTTCTTCCGAGAGCATCATGTTACATACCCCTTATCTCTAAGTGACGAATGAAAGCAGCGGTCTTGCCGATATGAAACATTCTTTTGCAGTTTCCTTAAGAGTCTTTTTATCCGACATGCATTACCATCGGCAATATGTGTTTCAATAAGGAAGTCCTTTAAATTGTCATTGCGTACATTTACATTGTTGGAAAGGGGCGTTTAAAACACAATATGATCAGTGAAGGATAATTTCTTATATGCAGCAATGATTTCATTCAATTCTGAAATCTTTCCGGCTCCCTAAGCAACAAACAAATGTTCTGTTTATATGATAGAACTAGAACGAGTGTTTGTCAACTATGAAGTTTAAAAGAGCCTATATTAGTTAGCCTTGTTGCGCGGTTGGGGGTAACAGGCTCCGGGAACGGTAATAATTTAAATTTCTATATTTTTCAAAAGTGCAATAAAAATCGAAATTTACTATTGACAAATTATGTTGCTTTATGTTTATAATAATAAGTTTGCAAACCGAAACACTTTGAAAGGTTAAAAAGGTGATTTTTATGAAGATGGAAACACCTAATGTAGGAGTGGTTCGTTTCAATGAATCAGATGTTATTGTAGCTAGTGGGAATCCGCGACCGGCACCGGCTCCGGCACTTCACAAAGCTACAGTCAGTGGCTTTGCTAATTCAGTTTCTGAAGATGGTGAAGTTACATTCAGGGGCGTAACATATAAAGACGCAGCTCCTTTGAATGAGGCGTTGGCTTCTCACGGACTGGCCGGATTGTTCCAGGGTTCTTTCCAGGGATACCAAATGGGATCAAAATTCACAACGGAAGACATGTTCATGCTTGATTCCATGTCTCAGTCTCTTTATGTTTCAAATGGAGACTATGTATGGAATGGAGATGCTTTTGTCCACCAGTAATAAGTGATTTTTCACTGATTTATTGTGATGTAAGAGTCGGTCAAAGAGACGATTTTGTATTTGCAGAATTATTAATTTATCAAAAGTGTGAATGTCCAGCGGTGTTAGCGATAATAACAAAATTTGTGTTAGTAATAATAACATTATTAAAATATTGAAAATTTTGTTGACACAACTTGTAACTTTATGTTATCGTAACCACGTTGGAAATTAAAGAAACTTCGAGAAGTTAAGGAGAGAGTTTGATTATGACAATGAAAACACCCGAGATGGAAGTAGTTCGCTTCAGTGAGAGCGACGTAATCGTAGCAAGTGGTTTCCCTACAAAGTTTGGTTCTGTAAGAAATGCTGGTGGCGTTAAGGGAGACTTAATAGTCACAATTAATGGTAATCAATATGATTACAATACGTTAAATACTGGTATTGGTGATCATATCATTTCTATTGGTGACGTTACTTTCACGAATGGAGGATCAAAGTCTGTAAAAGATTTGTTAGCTGATGATGTAAACAATAGTTCTTTTGATGGCGAGTATGAGAGCTATGATGACGGCTATAATTACATTTGGAAGCGTCAGTAATTCTTGAATTAATTATTTGGATCATGCTGCTTGCAGCTGTGGGTACGGCTCACAGCTGCAAGTTTTTATTAGGGGAGTAGTAATACGTAATGAGATTGGCAGTAGAAATGGCTATTATGAATATGGATGGGGAGATCTCGGCTGTGGCTGTTGGTGAGGACAGTGCAAAGTTCCATGGTATGTTGCGTTTAAACGAAGTGGCGGCTGATATCATCGCCATCTTGAATTTGAGTCGCCAGCATAATGGTATTTCTTTCAATAATCTTGTTAGGTCACTTCAGAAAAAATATACAGATTCTACTCCCGAGGAAATTGCAAAGATGACAGAGGAATTTCTTGAAAAGCTTTATCAGGAAGGATTGCTTATAGCGTAATGACAACCTCTTACGGCGACGAACTCAAAAAGTCCGGCAAGATAGTCTTCACAATCAAGGGCGTAAGTATGCGCCCTTTGTTTCGCACTGATGACGACGCCATTTTTGTTGTTGCTTGCGACCCGGAAAAGCTTAGAAATCTTGATATAGTGCTTTTCTACAGGGTATCTTCCTCGCGGGGTGAGCAGTATGTCCTTCATAGGATAGTAGGCAGACGTCCGGACGGTAAGTTCATAATTGCGGGTGACAACTGTGCAGATTGGGATATTGTTGATCCGAAGGATATTCTTGGTGTAGTCAAATCGGCTCAGCGCGGCAAAAAGCCTATTAAGTTGACCGGATTCAGGTATTCATTGTATAAATATCTTTGGTGTAAGCCGTATAAGTTCAGATCTTTTATTATTCTTTTACGTAATAAGATAAGACGCATTTGCAGCAAGATAAAAAGACTCTGTAAGAAGATTATTCATAAGGGTTAGCGTATGGAATTCACAGTGTGTCTGGCCGGAATAAACATAGCAGTAACAAGCATCTTTTACGAGGTGTATGAGCTATGCCGCGGCTATCTGACGGATAAGCCTGCAGATATTAATGTGTCAGTTACGCCTGAAGACATATTGTATGAAAGAAAAATCAATGTGCGTGAGGCACAGATAGAGGGTATTCCTGTTGTAGAATATCCGGATTCGTACCTTGAGACGCTTGCTGTGTACAGGAAGATTGCAAAAAAGCTGTTGGATTACGATACTTTCCTGATGCACGGGGCTGTAGTTGCGGTGGGTGATAAGGCTTGGCTCTTTACTGCTCCTTCAGGAACAGGAAAGACTACACATATTAATCTGTGGCTAAAGAACATCCCTAATAGTTATGTTGTAAATGGTGATAAGCCGCTCATTCATATTGGAGATGAATGTACTGTTTACGGTACACCATGGGCCGGAAAAGAAGGAATGAACCGCAATACGTGCGTGAAGTTATGTGGGATCGTTTTCCTCAACCGAGGGAAGGATAACCATATCGAACAGGTCCCTATGTCACAGGTGCTGCCCGTTCTAATTCAGCAAAGCTACCGACCTGGTGATAGGGCTGGGCTTGAGAAGACTTTGGTGCTAATAAACCGAATCGGACGGAAGATTCCAATGTACCAACTGTACTGTAATATGAATGACGAAGCGGCTCTCACCGCTTATAATGTTCTCAGTGGTGCAGAGAATGAGTGAGAATAAAAACAAGAAGATCAAATATACCGGCATTAACAAGTTGTTCCGGAACGATAACATACAGATACTGCATGACAGTATGCGTGACGGTACGATCAAGGAGTTTATTGCTGACTGGAAATGGATATTCAGCTTCTCTAAGAAATATCGCTGGATAGTCATTTTTTATGCTGTCATTGGTATACTGGAATCCACAATGTCCATTGGTACTGCATATGTCGGACGTATCATGATCAATATCATTGTCGGGCAGCAGCAGGAAAAACTCTGGATACTCATTGCTGCCATGGTCGGAATGCTGATCCTGTCTCTTGTTTTCTCAAGTTTGAGCAGTTATATAAATGCGAGGATATCCATTTATGTTAATAACGATATGCAGGCCAGCATTTTCGAACGCATCATGGACGCGAGATGGAAGGAATTGAGCGGTTATCCGAGCGGTGACCTACTTAATCGATTCAACGGCGATGTCGGCACGATAGCTTCCAATGCAATAAGTTGGATTCCAAATCTTATAGTTAATATCTATACGTTCATAGTAACGCTTGTCGTATTGTGGAGAATGGATTTCGGCATGGCGCTGATAGCATTCATATCTGCGCCTTTCCTACTCGGATTAAGCAGATTTATCTTGCGCAGAATGAAGGAATACAGAAAGCGTGTGCTTGAGCTCAATTCCCAGATGATGAGCTTTGAGATCGAGACATTCTATAACTTCGAGATGATAAAGTCCTTCGGTATCTTCGGTTATTATTCGAGAAAACTTAAGGACTGGCAGCAGAAATACAAGAAGCTCAACCTTGATTACAACATATTCCATATCAAGTCTAATATCCTTCTGACACTTGTATCGACGATCGTCTCTTCTGCGGCATTTGCCTACTGCCTTTACAGATTGTGGACAGGGCAGATAATGTACGGTGATATGACCTTCTTTCTTCAGCAGAGATCTGCGCTCTCTTCAAGGTTCAACAGCCTGGTGGGTACGATCCCCGGCATGATCAATTCCGCGGTATCTGCACACAGAGTCAGGGAACTCATGGATCTTCCGAGAGAAGAGCATGATCCCGACAGGGTCACATATCTGGAAGAGCGCACAGGCAAGGGAATCAAGGTCCACGTTAATGACGTAACGTTTGGCTATGACGAACATGCCAATGTGTATGAACATTCTGATCTTGAAGTAACTTCCGGCGAGATCGTCGCCATCATGGCTGAATCAGGCGGCGGTAAGACGACACTTATACGTCTGCTTCTTGGAATGCTTGAACCAGACAGCGGTAAAGTCACTCTGCAGAGCGGCTCAGGTGAAGAATTCCGTGTAAATTCTGACCTCAGAAGGTTTTTCGCATATGTTCCACAGGGCAATACCATGTTCTCCGGTACCATCGCTGAGAATATGCGTATGGTCAATGAAGAAGCATCCGATGAAGAAGTTATAGAGGCTCTGAAAACTGCATGTGCCTGGGATTTTGTTGAGCATCTTCCTGAAGGTATCAACAGCAGGCTCGGCGAGCGTGGAAGAGGGCTCTCTGAAGGCCAGGCGCAGAGAATATCAATTGCCAGAGCATTGCTCCGTAATGCGCCTATCCTGCTGCTTGATGAGGCTACGAGTGCTCTTGACCGTGATACAGAAGAACAGGTCCTCCATAATATAATGTCCAGTCACCCGGACAGGCTGATAATTCTGTCGACACACCGTCCTGCGGCGCTGAAGCTGTGTAACCACATCTATAAGATCAGCGGTGGAAAGATCTCGGAGACTACGATAGAAGATGCGCTTGAGATCCAGCGTGTATTAGCAGAAAGACAAGCGTCTTCTTCGCATGGCGTCAACTATGATAAACTTATTAAGCCGATGGCTCCTATGGGACCTCAAGAGGACAGCCCTGCAGACGGCAATGATGAAGGAGGATGGTGGAATTCATGATGCGCAATGATGTTGATCTGATAGAATTCAATTTTACGGGATATCTTCGCCTTATTCTCATGTTGTTTGTATGCTTCTGGGCTTTTGGATGTCCGGAACCTTCAGGTGTTGTCACTTCTTTAAGCGGATTCGCAATCCCTGCTTTCTTTATTCTGTCCGGTTATTATGTTCTGGATAACAAAAGAGACATAAGGATGGAGAAGACGCTCCGCAAGATAAAGAGAACTGCGATCTGCTTTGGTTTTGTATTCTTGTTCTATGTGGCAATCAATGTTGTTTTGATAATCATGCATTTTGAGAGCTTCACGTTCTCAAAGCGTATGCTATTCGAATTCTTAGTGCTGAATGTGTGGCCCTTTAATACAGGTAATAATATCTGGTTCATTCAGGCTATGCTCTATGCTTATATCATCATCTTCATAGCGGATAAACTGAAATTGATGAAGTTCTACAAGATCTTTATCCCGATCCTTATCATTATAATGCTCCTCACTGGCGAGCTTTCGAGGACACTACGGTTTAATATCTTCGGATACCCGTATATTCCGGGTAACTGGCTTACGAGAGCGCTTCCGTATATCCTTATTGGAAGGCTGCTGCGCGAAAAGAAAAAATCATTAATGAAGATTCAATTCTGGAAGTATCTTATCGCTTTTGTAATAGGCGGAGTCCTCGTAATCGCTGAGATCTTTGGCTTAGTATGGTTTAATCGCCTTGGTTATGAGGGACATATGTTCGGATATGGCATCATGGCTGTTGCAGTGTGCGGACTTGCCATATCGATCCCGATAGAACGTCCCAACCGCATAATACATTTTGATTCCGCGATATCAGGTATTATCTATATTCTTATGAACCCGATTTATTACGGACTTTTTATATTACTTATTAGAGATCATCTGGATTTCATCAGATTATTAGGTGGTCTTACAGCATTCCTTATAAGCTTCCTGCTTGCTCTGATCTTGTGCGGAACTTTGCCCGGAAGAGTGTTCTTCACCAACTGGGATATGAGACTGGCAAATGCCGTTGAAGTGGACGATCTGGATGATTAACCGTCCTTGGTTTTCCTGACCTGATAATGATATGTAATCTGCGCCTGAAGTTAACTGCTTCAGGCGTTGTTTTTATTGGCATGAGGATACTGTCTGCATGCAAAAATCAATATACAATTTTTGCTATTTTGATATCTTTGTCAAATAGCCTTGTCAAGTAGCAATTTCGATTTTTGGGTGTGTTTCTCTCGTGGACACTTGCAATCGAACAAAGGTTCAAAAAGCCTGCAAATGCCTTAATCTATTGTGTCTCAGACATTTGACGACATCTTGTAACTGTTTTGTAAGGAAACGGTAACAAAATGCCAAATTCAATAGATATAAGGGTTTCAGGTGCTTTTGAAATCAAAGTATTTGTTTTTGTAGTTATAAACAAAGTTTTGAACATTATGAACATTTTTGTAGATTTGAAAACCAAGGTTTTTACAATGTAAAAAGCAAAACATGTTTTTATTTTTTGCTATCTTTAGTTATTTCCGGACGGCTCTAAACATATAAGCAACATGAAGTTTTATTTGTTATAATCAGTTCCTAAAGAATAATAATTATAGGGGGATATTATGTCTGAACTCCATGATATTGCCAAAGCCGCAAGAGAAGCCTCTTACATCATGGCTTCTTTGGGGAGCGAGATTAAGAATAAGGCGCTCGCAAATGTAGCTTCCTGTCTTAAGGACTCCAAGGATGAGATTTTCGCTGCCAACAAGATCGACTTAGAAGAGGCAGAGAAGGCTAACCTTGAGACTCCTCTTATCAAGAGACTTAAGTTCAATGAAGATAAGCTTAATGACGTTGTCTCCGGCATCGAGAGCCTGATAGATCTTAACGATCCTGTAGGCAAGGTCACATTGAGGACCACTTTGGATGACGGACTTGAGCTCACGAGAGTTACATGCCCTATCGGTGTTATCGGCGTTATCTTCGAGAGCAGACCGGACGCGCTTGTTCAGATCGCATCCCTTTGCATTAAGAGCGGCAATGCTGTTTTCCTTAAGGGCGGTTCTGAGGCTATCAATACAAATAAGGCTTTAGCTTCCGTTATAAGCAAGGCAGGCATCGAAGCAGGTCTCCCTGAAGGCTGGCTCAATCTTCTGACACTGCGTTCTGAGATCGCAGATATGCTCAAGCTTGATGAATACATTGACCTCATCATTCCGAGAGGCTCTAATTCTTTCGTTCAGTACATCATGCAGAATACCAACATTGCTGTTCTTGGACATGCTGACGGTGTATGCCACACATATATCGATGCTGACGCAGATCCTTCGACGGCGCTGAAGGTTGCGATCGACGCCAAGACTCAATATGTATCTGTATGCAACGCTACGGAGACATTCCTGGTAAATGAGGAGCTGAAGGAGTCATTCCTTCCCAAGTTCATTAAGACTCTTCAGGAAGCAGGCGTTGAAGTGTTCGGTGATGATTATGTTGCTGACAAGTTTGGCGTCGAAAAGGCTGAAGAATGGCATCACGAGTATCTTGCAATGAAGTGTTCCGTAAAGATCGTTAATGACGTAGACGAAGCGATCGCTCACATCAATCACTACGGTTCAGGCCACACGGACGCGATAATTACAGAGAACAAGGCTGCTGCAGAGCGCTTCATGACCATGGTAGATTCAGGAAGCGTTCTGGTAAACTGCTCCACGAGATTTGCTGACGGTTTCCGTTACGGATTCGGTGCCGAGGTAGGTATCGCGACTTCGAAGATCCACGCCAGAGGTCCTGTAGGACTTGAAGGACTCGTATCCTACAAGTACCGTCTCGTAGGCAACGGAGACATCGTGGGACCTTACTGTGACGGTTCAAAGAAGTTCAAGCACATCCATCACGAGATTTAATTAAGAAAAGAGGCAATAGATATGGTAGTTTCAATCGCATCAGATCACGCAGGTTATGAATTAAGACAGAAGGTTAAGAAGTACCTTGAGGAGAAGGGCTTTGAAGTTCTTGACGGCGGCGCTCCGAACGGAACGGATTCCTACTCTTACGTTGATGCAGGCATTAAGGTTGCAGAAGACGTATCAAGCGGCAAGGCTGAAAGAGGTATCGCCATCTGCGGTACCGGTATCGGAATCTCTCTTGTCTGCAACAAGTACAAGGGAATCAGATGCGCTCTCTGCACCAATGAATTTATGGCAAAGATGTCAAGACAGCATAACGATGCACAGATCCTTGCATTCGGTGAGCGTGTAGTCGGTCTGGGCGTTGCTTTGGGCATGATCGACGCATTCTTTGAAGAAGAGTTCGCTGGCGGACGTCATGCAACACGCGTAAACGGTATCAAAGAGATCGAGGAGAAGCATTTTAAGTAAGTTTTTGTTATCGTTTTTTGACTGCAAAACCTTAGGTTTCGATTAAGTTTATTTGATTAATGTAAAAGGCTCCGGAACATCCGGAGCTTTTGTTTTGCCCGGAAGTGCCTAAAACAATGGGTTTCATGGCTTGCCGGCTTTTCGGGTAAATGTCAAATCATACCCGAAAGGTATAGTTATGCTCAAACTATTCGTATTTTATTTGCTTCGGGGTTAACGCTACAATTGCACTTGAAATCAATAAACGATAGCCAAAAAGCATTGAAGTATAACATCAATACTTTTTGGAAATAGTTTGAAGGAGGAGAGTTTATGGACACTAATTTAATCAGCAGCTTGATTGATGAAAAAGTCTTTGGCGTCTGGTTTTTGATCGGCGCGGCATTGGTTTTCTGGATGCAGGCTGGATTCGCGATGGTAGAGTGCGGCTTCGCGAGAGCGAAGAACGCAGGTAATATCATCATGAAGAACCTGATGGATTTCTGTATCGGTACAGTAGTATTTATCGCAATCGGTTTCGGTTTGTTCCTCGGCGAAGATATGCTCATGGGATTTATGGGTAAGCCGAACATCGATATCTTCACAAATTACGCAAGCTTTGACTGGTCAAACTTCGTATTCAACCTTGTTTTCTGTGCCACAACAGCAACTATCGTATCAGGTGCTATGGCAGAGAGAGTTAAGTTTATCTCTTATTGCGTATATTCAGCTGTTATCTCAGCTATCATTTATCCTATCGAAGCTCACTGGACATGGGGCGGCGGCTGGCTTTCACAGATCGGATTCCACGATTTTGCAGGTTCTAACTGTATCCACATGGTAGGTGGTATCTGCGCACTGATCGGTGCTGCAATCTTAGGACCCCGTATCGGTAAGTTCGTAAAGGATAAGTCAGGCAAGATCACTAAAGTTAATGCATTCCCCGGCCACAACATCCCTATGGGCGCTTTGGGTGTATTCATCCTCTGGCTCGGTTGGTACGGATTCAACGGCGCTGCCTGCACAGATATGGAACAGCTCGGTTCCGTTTTCGTAACAACAACAATCGCTCCTGCGATCGCAACAGTTGTCTGCATGATCTTCACATGGATCAAGTACGGTAAGCCCGATGTCTCCATGGCACTCAACGCTTCTCTTGCAGGACTTGTAGCAATCACAGCTCCATGCGACGTAACAGACGCTCTCGGCGCAACGATCATCGGTGCTGTCTCCGGCGTACTCGTAGTATTCGGTGTATGGTTCCTTGATAATGTAATCAGAGTTGATGACCCTGTCGGTGCAGTTGCAGTTCATATGTTCAACGGTATCTGGGGCGTAATTGCAGTAGGTCTTTTCGCTACAGACACAGCTCCTGCTTATGCTATCGCTGATGCAGCAGGCAACAAGATGGTTGGTCTCTTCTATGGCGGCGGCGTCAAGCTCCTCGGAATTCAGCTCTTAGGTATGGGTGCTACAGCAGCTTGGACAGCAATCACGATCACGATCACATTCCTCGTTATCAAGGCAATCCATGGTCTCAGAGTTTCTGAAGAAGAAGAACTCACAGGTTTGGATTCTACAGAGCATGGTCTCGCAAGTGCTTACTCCGGCTTCTCCCTCATGGACGTTTCAGGCGCTATGATGGAAGAAAACGAGAACACAGACCTCGGTACACCTGATTATTCTGAGGCTTCTGAAGCTCAGAAGAATGCAGCAATCAAGGTTGCAGTTGCTCCTGAGATTGACACAGGTATGCATAAGGTTGTTATTATCGCTAAGCTTTCACGTTATGACAAGCTCAGAAAGGCCATGAATGATCTCGGTGTAACCGGTATGACAGTTACTCAGGTCATGGGCTGCGGCATCCAGAAGGGTGCCGGTGAGAAGTACAGAGGTGTCGAGGTAGACGCAACGCTCCTGCCTAAGATCAAGGTTGAAGTTGTCGTATCCAAGATCCCTGTAGATAAGGTTATCGAGAAGGCTAAGGAAGTTCTTTATACAGGACATATCGGTGACGGTAAGATCTTCGTTTACAACGTAGGCAAGGTCGTTAAGATCCGTACCGGTGAAGAAGATTACGCAGCATTACAGGACGTAGAGTAACAGACAAGAACTTTGGTTCTCATATTCAACCCTTTAAAGCTTCCCCGGGGCGCTTAAGCTCCGGGGAATTCTTTAGGAGAAACAGATACTATGATCACTTTAAACGACTACTTATATTCAGGAGATACGGTTCTTAAGATCCTTCTGAGGTATTCTTCCGATCTCAGGAACGAAGCCATAGGAACACGTAATTCGGTGGATCTTGCTCACAGCAATTTCCTCATCCAGATCATTGAGCTTCTTGAGCATACGGATTTCCTTACTTCACAGTCCCAGAGGATCAAGGAATTCTACCTTTACATGACGCAAGAATACCCGTTCCTGGCCTTTACGTTCAAGGGGAGGATCAAGTCGCTGATCCGTGCCGAAGAGAAGTTCAACGGTTATATCCTGGAATACATCTACAATTACTATAAGGAGCACGGAACATACCCTACTGAGGCCCAGGTAAAGAACAATCTTAACTGTTTCAGGGATCTGATCGCCTACAGGATAGTTATTTCGCTCCCGTTGTGCCATGTCGCGAAAGAAGAGGATCTTGAGTCACAAGAGATAAGGATTCTTTATGAGATAGCAAATTCACTGCCGGGATTCCTTGAAGTAAGGGGCTTTACGCCTGAGCTTTCAGGGTATCCGGATGAATTCAATTCGCCTGTTTTAGGTGAGAATGTCCGTTCTTATTACAGGGATTATGTTTATACGCCGCGCCTTTCGGGCTACAGGTCGATGCATATAACGCTTTACGATAACCAGGCAAGGTGTTTTACCGAGATGCAGCTTAGGACAAAGGATATGGACGACTATGCGGAAATCGGTGAGGCTAATCATTTCGGATATGAGAAGAGCCAGGAGGAGAACCGCAGCAAGAGGGACATTATTCCTGAGGGGAAGTGCAGGATATTCGATGAAGCGTATAAGCGCCTGATAATGCTGCAGGAGCTCGACCTGTCAGAAATCAAGGTAAATATGTTCAAAGCCTATAATAATCACTTGATTAACGACGGCTGCGGACTGTTCAGAGGCAGGCAGATCTTACCTTTCGAGCACTTATCCAGATTCCAGAATGATGAAATCTGATCTATTATTTGTTGAAATACAGGGAGAGACTTAATGGAGCTTTTAAACGGAAGACCATCTGATTGCAGGAACAGGCTCGAAAGGGAGGTCAGGACGTATGATCTTCTCGATGAGCTGGGGATCCATTATCAGAGAACGGATCACAGAGCCACTGACACTATGGCGGAATGCAACGAAATAGACGCTGTGCTTGGTGTGGTCATATGCAAGAATCTCTTTCTTTGCAATAAGCAGGAAACTAAGTTCTATCTTCTCATGATGCCGGGAGATAAGGTTTTCAAGACCAGTGAAGTCTCACATCAGATCGGCTCGACCAGACTGTCTTTTGCGTCTCCTGAGAACATGTATAAATATCTTGGCCTGGCGCCCGGCTCGGTGAGCATAATGGGGCTTATGAACGACCGCAGTAAGTCCGTACAGCTTCTTATAGACGAAGATGTGCTGAAAGATGAATATTTAGGCTGTCATCCGTGCGTAAACACTTCCAGCCTGAAGATAAAGACCTCGGATATTGTTCAGAAGTTCCTGCCGGCCACCGGGCATGCTTATACGGTGGTGCATTTACCGGGCTGAAAGTAAATTGTACAAATTTGACTAAAAGTTAGGTTTTAAAATACGGGTTGTTACTATTAATATAATTATTATTAGATGACACAAAAGTCTTTTAGGCGTAAAATGTCTGTATTCGAAAAAAGGGGCGGGCGACAGATCATATGATGATGGCACTAATTATGGCCGGTTCATGGCTTTCAGAGTTCTTTGCAGCGTTTGCGGAGAAGTTTGCCGAGCGCTTCAGCTCGAATAAGGATATCGGTGCTGAGATCAGCGAAGCCATTATGCAGGTACAGATGTACTTTAATGTCGGAGACTATAAGCTCCTTATCACCGATGCGATCATCGTTACCTGGGTAGCCGTCATCGCCATCCTTATCGTTGTAGGCATCCTTGCGGGAAAGCCTTCCAAGGACTTGAAGCTCACAAAGGGCCAGGCTCTGCTTGTATCCCTTACAGAACTCGTTATTACTACAGCCATGAGCTTCGGCATGAACCGCAAGCAGGCTGAGGAAGTTACGCCCATGATAATGACATTCGGTCTTGTCATCACGGCGTGCAACTCCATTTCATATCTGCATCTCCCGCCGCCGGCAAAGAATATCGCTTTTGCGATCGGCTGCGCTCTTGCGGCTATCATCTACGTAATCGTCATGACATTCAAGTTCGTAGGTGCAAAGGGCTTCTGGATCACGCTTACGACACCTATCCCGATCATGATCCCTTTCAAGCTCTTAGACTATGTAGTAAAGCCCCTGTCACTTTCACTTCGTCTCTTCGGTAACGTTTTCGCGGCATTCATATTCATGGAATTCCTCTCGATCTCCGTACCTCTGATCCTGCCGGGCGTTGCAGGTCTCTGGTTCGATATCATCGACGGAATCATCCAGGCAGTCGTATTCTCTTACCTCACGATGTCCTACATCGGCGAGAATGTTGAGACTGTAAATGAATATAACGAACATCCCGAAGAGCACGCGAAAAAGAAGAAAAACAAGAAGTCAAAGGCCGTAGCGGCTTGACGATATAAAGACTGATTATATTTTAGGAGGAAAATATATGAACGGATTAATTATTGCAGCTTTACCTATCATCGCTGCACTGGAGACAAGAGGAATCGCAGCAATCGCAGCAGCAGTTGCCATCTCCTGCGGTGCTTTCGCTTCAACATTTGCCATGGGCAAGGCAGCAAGTACTGCTCTTGAGGCAGGTGCAAGACAGCCTGAGGTCATCTCCAAGCTCCAGACAATGCTTCTCCTTTCCATCGTCTTCATCGAGTCAATCGGTATCTATTCACTCGTTGTTGCATTCCTTTTGATCTTTACAGTCCAGTAAAAAGGGAAGACTACCTAGTTTAAGGGAGCAAACAGTATGTCATATTTACCGATGCTGCTATTGGAGGCAGAAGAGTCCAATCTCTTTTCGCCCGATCAGTTTGCAGGATATGCCGTAACAGCTGTAATAACGATATTCAACATCTTGCTTGTATTCATCGTTTTCAGAGTGTTCGCGTACAAAAAGATATTAAAGCTCATCCACGACCGTCAGCAGGCGCTTGACGCCGAGCTTGATGCTGCCAAGAAGGCCAAGGAAGAGGCTCAGGCTATCGTTGATTCGTCCAAGGAGACGATCGATGAAGCAAAGCGCAAGGGCTCCGAGATAATGGAAGAAGCCAAGGCCAATGCTGACAAGCAGAGCAAACAGGTCATCGATCAGGCAAATAACGAGGCTCAGCAGATCATTGAGAGAGCCGAGGAAGATGCCGCAAGAATGAAGCGCAATGCTTTCGAGACCATGAAGGATGACATTGCAGATCTTTCCGTTCAGATCGCAGGTCACATCATTGCAGATGCAGTATCCAAGGATGAACTTAAGAAATCCGCTGCTAAGCACACAGAAGAGATCCTCAACAAAGAGGTAGCAAAGAGTGAGTAATCCTACTTCTGACAATAAAGAAACAAAGAGCAGAGCAAAAGGTCCGTCCTTAAGGATCGAGACTGCCGGCGATATCCCTGAGGAAAGACTTGCCAGGGTAGCGGCAAAGTTTGCCGAAGTAAATGAGATCGAAGAATACCGTCTCATTATCGAGCAGCGTGACGATCTCATAGGCGGCTTTATCGTGTACTTCCAGGGAAGCCGTTACGACTATTCCATCAAGGGACAGCTCAGCCGTATCGGTTCGTTCATGAAGCAGACCAGATCCTTTGAAGCGCCCGTCGACGGCGACTTTACAAAGGCTGCTTTTACAAAAGAGGAATTCCCTTCCACAAAGATCAAGGAAGACCTTGAAGATGCACTCGACAGATTCCCTGAGTCACATAAGATCAGTATCGATAATATTGAGATCCGGGATCTGACTGACGCGCAGCTCGATAAGCGCATTGAAGACGCGTTCCTTTTCCAGGAGCACAGAGACGAGGTCGGTAAGGTTTCTTCCATCTCTGACGGTGTAGCTTCCGTTACAGGTCTTAAGAACTGCATGCTCAACGAGCTTATATATTTCGCGTCCGGCGCCACAGGCATCGCCATGAACCTTGAGAAGACCAAGGTCGGCGTAGTTCTCCTTACAGGCGAAGATACTGTAGTCGAGAGCATGAGCTGCAAGCGTACAATGACCACATGCTCGGTTCCTGTCGGCATGGGTCTTTTGGGAAGAGTAGTAGACGCTTTGGGCCATCCTATAGATGGAAAGGGCGTCATCAGATATACAGAGGAAAGACCTGTCGAGTCACCCGCTCCGACCATCATCGAGAGAGCACCGGTCGACACGCCTTTGTTCACGGGTATCACAGCGATCGATGCGCTCACGCCTATCGGAAGAGGCCAGAGAGAGCTCATCATCGGTGATCGTCAGACAGGCAAGACATCTATAGCACTTGATGCCATCATCAACCAGAAGAACGAAGACGTTATCTGCGTCTATGTTCCTATCGGCCAGAAGATGGCTAATATCGTTGCAACAGCAGGCCTTCTCGAGAAGCACGGCGCAATGGATTACACGGTAATCGTTGCAGCTTCGGCTTCAGAGTCAGCCGCAATGCAGTACATCGCACCTTTCGCCGCATGCGCGATCGCAGAGAAGTTCATGTACGACTATCATAAGGACGTTCTGATCGTTTACGATGACCTCTCCAAGCACGCACAGGCATACAGAGCGATCTCCTTGCTCCTTAGAAGACCTCCGGGAAGAGAAGCTTATCCGGGCGACGTCTTTTATCTCCATTCTAGACTTCTGGAGAGATCCGCAAGACTTTCAGAGGAGCTTGGCGGAGGCTCCATTACAGCGCTTCCTATCGTAGAGACACAGGGTAACGATATCTCGGCTTATATCCCGACGAACGTTATCTCCATTACTGACGGTCAGATCTATCTGTCACCCGAGTTGTTCTTCTCAGGCCAGAGACCTGCCGTAAACGTAGGACTTTCAGTATCCCGTGTAGGCGGCGCCGCACAGACCAAGGCAGTTAAGAAGGTCGCAGGACCTCTCAGAATCTCACTGGCACAGGCACGTGAGATGGCATCGTTCTCGCAGTTCGGTTCTGACCTGGACGAGAATACACAGCTCCAGATCAAGCGTGGTACTGTCCTTAACGAAGTATTGAAGCAGGAGAGATTCTCACCTCTGACGATGGCTTCCGAAGTTGTACTCCTTTACTGTGCGACTACGGACAAGTTCAATTTCCTTGCTACGGAAGACATATTTGAGTTCTATACAGAGCTTATGGGCGAGATCAAGCTCCGTCATCCGAATATCTTCGAAGAACTTACCGACGGTAAGGTATTGACCGACGAGATCAAAGCGGAGATCGATACCGCATACAACGAGTATAAGGAAGCATTCCTCAGGGATCACGAGGAGTACGTAGAGGACTACTGATCTTATGGAGAGCTTTTCTGCAATCAAGAAAAGAATGAAGAGCGTCAATGACATTAGTCAGATGACTAATGCGATGCAGCTTGTCTCGAGCGCGAAAATGAGACGCTCCCAGCTCCTTCACGAATCCATGTATCCGTTCTTCCTTTTCTGCGTCGAATCGATGCAGGAGATGATCCGTAACAACGAACACTTAGATAACCCTTTCTTCATGCTCGAACAGAAGCAGGAAGGCGAGACCTGGAAGATCGGTTATTACGTACTTTCAGGTGACCAGGGCCTTGCCGGTGCTTATAACAATAACATGGTAAAGATCACCGAAGATCACATAAGACAGAAGATCATGGAGAATACGCAGAAGAATATCTCCACGACTTATGAGCTCAATGTTTTCGGACGCCTGGCAAGAGAAAAACTTGCAAGGTTCGGCTATAACGTTAATACTTCATTCTCGTTCCCGATCTCAGAGCCTACGTATAACGATGCAAGACAGGTTAGCGCGATCATGAGGAACAGATTCCTCAAAGATGACTTCGATCTCGTGTATCTTCTTTACACAAGAATGGAGTCATCGGTAAAGATGGAACCTGTTGCGTTAAGACTCCTGCCGGTAGATCCCAAATCCATATCGATGCTCCTTCCCAAGGACGTGCTCGATGCCGGTATGGCGATCCAGCGAGGTAATGAATTAGAGTATTTCCCGAATTCAGATGCGGTATTCAACTACCTTATCGATACATATACGAATGCGATGGTCTTCGGCGCGATGGTCGACGCTTTTGCAAGCGAGCAGACAGCAAGACTCACCGCTATGGAAAATGCAACAGACAACGCCGAAGAAATGATGAAAAAACTTGAGCTCATGAGCAACCGTGCCCGTCAGGCAAAGATCACGACGGAACTTACGGAGATCGTAAATGGTGCCCAGCAGGCAGAGAAGATGTGAGGATTAGAAAAGGGCATACGGCAAGGTAATACAGATAATAGGACCTGTAATCGACTGCGAATTCGCAAAAGGCGAGATCCCGAAGATAAACGAAGCGATAAGGATCATGAGAAATGCTCCTGTTGTTGCGCCTGAACAAGACCCCGCATTCGATCCCGAAGCACTCAAGGGTGACAATGATGTATACTGCGAAGTCCTTCAGCAGAGGGGCTCCGGCGTCGTAAGATGCGTATCCTTCAATCCGACGGAAGGTCTTACGAGAGGACTCGTTTGCGAGTCTTTCGGATCTTCCATCAAGGTTCCGGTAGGCGAGAACATCACAGGACGTCTTTTCGATGCCATCGGCCACCCGATCGACAATAAGGGCGAAGTAAATGCCGACGCATTCTGGCCTATCCACAGACATGCTCCTTCATTTACCGAGCAGTATCCTGCAGAGACAATGCTTGAGACAGGTATCAAGGTTATTGACCTTCTCGTTCCTTTCTCAAGAGGCGGTAAGATCGGTCTGTTCGGAGGTGCCGGCGTAGGTAAGACAGTCCTTATCCTTGAGCTCATCCGCAATATTGCGAGCGAGCACGGAGGATATTCAGTATTTACAGGCGTCGGCGAGCGTTCACGTGAAGGCAACGACCTCTGGAACGAGATGAAAGAGTCCGGCGTTCTTGATAAGACCATCATGGTATTCGGTCAGATGAACGAGACATCTGGTGCAAGAATGAGAGCGCCTCTCACAGGTCTTACGATGGCTGAATACTTAAGAGACGAGAAGCACAGGGACGTGCTCTTATTCATCGACAACATCTACAGATTCGTTCAGGCAGGTTCTGAGGTATCAGCGCTTCTTGGCCGTATTCCTTCAGCCGTTGGTTATCAGCCTACACTCGCAGGAGAAGTAGGTGAACTTCAGGAAAGGATCACATCCACAAGAAACGGTTCCATCACATCCATTCAGGCCGTTTACGTTCCTGCAGACGATATCACAGACCCTGCACCTGCCACGACATTTGCCCACCTTGACGCGAACATCGTATTGTCCCGTGCGGTAGTTGAGCTCGGTATCTATCCTGCCGTAGACCCTCTTGAATCTTCTTCAAGAGTCCTCACGGAAGAAGTCGTAGGTTCTGAGCATTACCACGTTGCACGTAAGGTTCAGGAGATGCTCCAGCGTTATAAGGAACTCCAGGACATCATCGCGATCCTCGGTATGGAAGAACTCTCAGAATCAGACAGACTCATGGTATCGCGTGCACGTAAGGTTCAGAGATACCTGTCACAGCCTTTCTTCGTTACGGCTGATTCCACAGGTTTTGAACCCAGATATGTACCTGTAGAAGAGACTGTAAAAGCTTTTGGAGAACTGATCTCCGGTTCATTGGATCACATCCCCGAGCAGTGCTTCTTCATGAAGGGCGGTCTCGACGACGTTCTTAAGGCATACAAGGAAACCACTTAATCTCTTTATATGGCAGACCACGTATCTCACAAGATCAACCTTCTTATAGTTACCCCTTATGAAGATTTCTTCGAGGGTCAGGTTGACAGCGTCCGTATTCCCACGAGCGACGGTGAGTTCGGTTTCATGGCAGGCCACACACCCTTTGTAGCTGCATTAGAACCCGGTGCATGTGCGCTTACGACCAACGGCGAGACAAGGTACTGCATGGTCTCTGAAGGCTATTGCGAGATCAACGGCATGCTTGCGCTTATCATCTGCAACTCAGCAGAATGGCCCGAAAACATGCGTCTTAGAAGGATCGTTACCGCTTATAACAATGCTTTGGAAGAGATAAAGACTCATGTCGATAAGAACGGCAGACCAGTATTCTCCGAAGACAGCGTTGCGAAAGGCAAGCGCGCTCTTGCGAGAATGAAGTTCATCGAGCGTTACGGTACCGATGCTCAGAGAGAACGACTTGCAGGCTATAAGAAGACTGATTTCCCGGACGGAAAGGTTCCGAGACTGCAGTAATATATTTCGGATAACAGAGCAAAAGAAAAAGGCTCTGGGCCCTCCGCATCTCATATTTATGTTGTTCCAAACCTGAACTCTATATCTCCAAATGCTATCTTCTGTCCGGATTTGATTTCATATGATCTGCCGTTTTCAACCGGAGAATCTTCTATGTATGTTTTACCTGAACCCTTTGCGGGTTCTAAGTAGAAAGATCCGTTTGTCTGTCTTATCACTGCATGAAGAGGTGCGATACCTTGTTCATCCAGAACTATATCCGACAGGAAACAGTCAGAACCTATAGTTGTCTTATCAAGATAGAGCGTGTAGTTGCTGTTTATTTTGTCATTGTCCGAGAGCAACGTAAGTCTTCCCGTAATAAGTGGCTTATAAAGGTCTAATGCATATTCGGTTCCGCTCTCAGATGAGCTGTCGTCAGATTGAGAGATCACAGGGTTATCCGAGAACAGAATCGAGCTTCTCTGTCTTGATTGTTCCTGCGATTCTGTTTTCCTGATTCTTGCTTTTGTCTTCTTCTGATTCAGCATCGTGGTTATGAATATGATCACGGAAAGCAAGTAAAACAGTATGCAGGGAAGAGGCATCTTAAAGAGTAGCGAAAGCACTGAAAGTACTGAAGAAAGAGCTGCGATGAGAAGGTCCTTCTCGCTTTTTGAAAGATTCCTGATTGCTGAAGGAAGTTCTTTTGCAACAGGTGTTTTCTTGCTCTGAATATTCACGGATAAGGGATCATCTTCGCCATCGCCTCTAATGAGTCCTGCTATCTTTAAGAACATCTCTTCGTTGTTTTCTTTTACGCTGTATACCAATGCGTTTTTCTCATCATCGGTAATGATGCTCTTGAAGAAATCACAGTTAAGGAGTTCTTCAAGGCGTGAAGCGCCCAATGAAGATATGCAGAGATCTTCGGGATGGCTTTTTACCGGAAGACAGCACATCTTAACTGAGATGCCTTCGGGATCGGAAAAGATCATGTTTGGATCAAGAACTAAACATGACGGGGAGATAAGGTTATCAAGGAGTTTGGCGAATGCATAAAAAAGGTCCCCGACAGATCTGCGCCTTAAGCTCAGGTTCTTATTATCTTTCTTGTGTGAGGTCGTTTTCCTGCCCGGAGAAAATACGGAAAACTCCGGGTCTGTAAGCTGCAAATATCCTGAGAATTCAAAACTGCACATTGCTCCCGATCCGAAAAGATCGGTAACAGGCTTAAGATAGAAGTCTGACTTGTTTCCGGCAATTACCTCTTCGGCATAAGCGCATATTTTATCCGGACTGTCCAGCCTCTCTATAGCGTAGTATCCGTAGGGTCCCTTCTTGATCTGCATTTTTATGATCCTTTACAAATAACTCAAAAACTCGTTTTTACAGGTGAGGATTCAGAAAGCGGATGCTATCTTTGAATCGTCAAAACAGAAGTCCATAACCTTTTCTCCATATTCCGTAAGACCGGTCCTGAAGAGCAGGGCCAATGCTACGAGCACCGCGATGATGATCACTATTTCAACGGTTCCCATACCTTTCTTATTCCAACGTTTCTTTGTCTGTCGCATAGCCTTTTCCTCCTTTATATGCCGAGTGAGATAATTGCGGGTGTCATTGCGACCATCAGGACGCTTATGAAATCAAGCGTCATAGGGATGATCATGCCTAGAGCTTCACGTTCCTGTCTTTTGCGAGAAGCGTTTCTGCATAAGTTCCAGCATGCCTGGGACTGCAGATTAAGCATATTCAGTACTTCCGAAGTGCCGAGCCTGCCGTACCTTGCCACGAGGAGCAGTGCTGCCTGCGCTTCAGGGATCTGTATCCTTAACGAGAACTTCTCGATCGCATCTGAAGCGGGTATGCCGCTTAAGATCATTGCTCTCAAGTTCTTTATCTCAAGCGATAAGCTCTTATTCTCATCGAATGCTTTAGCGCATATGGATATTGCTTTTGGCAGCTGCATTCCCGATTCCAGTAGTGTAGACATCAGACACAGGAACAACGGTATATCACTCATAAGATCCTCTCTTTTGCGCTCAACATCAGACCTGATCTCAAATCCGCCAAGTAACAATAATGCGGCCGTTAAAAAGAGCGCAAAGAGAGGGTTCTTACCAAGTGTTATGAGTATTGAAGCTGACAGGGCCAGGAATACCGTTCCTGTCAAAAGCTGCTTTTTAAGATACTGTTCATATGTGTAATCCGGGTTAACCGAGAGTTCGTTAAAGAGTTCGTGCCTGGCAGTAATGAAGCTGGCAGGGAAGATCTTTTTTACGAGCTTTGTAAGAGGCGTGCTGTAAGCTTTTCCTGAAGTCAGATTTACCGCCAGTTCGGATTTATAAGCCTTTCTTCCGTGTTCATGTGACATGAACTTTAGAAGCATCGCACATGCTATCGTGCATACGCCGAATGCTAACGCCAGAAGGAATGAACCGGTCCTTGTATTCCTTGCCATATCAAGATATTCGCGGCTCATGTAATTAAGCGCAAATGTAACGCCAAAAGGCATTGCACATAGAATGGCCGCCTCGGCATTTTTGCCGGCATTGGATGCCGCGATCTCTCCTTGAACCGCATTAAGTTCAGACAGCATCTGACAAGAGCTTCTCAATATGGAAAGACTGTTGTTGCCGATCTCTCCTGATATGGCAAGGGCATGGAATACCGGAACTGTCTCAGGAAATGCTATCTGCTTTGCGAATGTATTCAGAGATTCTTCAAGGCTTACATGAAGCTTTAAGTTGTTCTCCAGATTGATCAGAGGCTTTAACAGCATTGAACGTCTGCCGAATGTCCTCTCGATGACGGGTCTTATCAGAAGAAGTGATTTCTCGATGGAATATCCGCTCGACACACTTGTGGTGAGCACCTGGAGAAGGACCAGAAGCTGGGTCCTCATGTGCCTGTAGTTATTCGAGTAGATCTTCTTCATCGCTTCTTTCCAGGGAAATATGCTGAGCGCAACGGCGAGGATCAGTCTTACTGTTTCAGAACTGATGAAAAGGCCTGATGCAAAGTATACAACGGCAACAAAGACCGGATATACCCAGATGGTCTTTGCAAGGAAAACTGCGAAGGGGTGACTGCTCTTACGCACGGTAAGCCATCGCTCTTTTGATATCTTCATCGCTTGCGATACGTTCAAGTCCGTCACCTCCTTTGTTTCTGTATAGTGTCTTAAGTCTGTATTCGTGATCCTGAGGCGGCATTACCTCGCAGATCTCATCTATGTATCTTTTGCCTTCACGGCTTCTCATTATGTGAAGGACAATGTTTATTCCCATCGATACCTGTGACAGGATCGCATCGTAGGGGAGAGATGACCCTGACATTATCATGGCCGTAAGCCTCTCCATCATCTCGAAGCAGGAGTTGCTGTGCCCCGTGCTCATGGAACCCGGGTGTCCGCTTGTTAAGCAGGACAGGAGGTCAGCGCTTTCCTTGCCTCTCACTTCGCCTACTATGATGCGGTCAGGTCTCATTCGAAGAGACGCCCTGATCATCATTCCTATGTTTACTTCTCCGGTACCGTCAGGACCCGGGAGCCTTCCTTCCATCTGGACCAGATTGTCGATCCCCTGAAGCTTTAATTCAGCTGAATCCTCTATGGTTACGATCCTTTCATTCTTCGGTATGAAGTTCGACAGGGAGTTCAGGAACGTCGTCTTTCCGCTCCCTGTGCCGCCGCATATGAAGATGGTCCTTTTATTTCTTACGCACTCTGCAAGAAACCTTGCAGCATCTTCGCTTATGAAGTCCTGTCTTATGAGCGTTACGATGTCGTGCGTGATGCCCGTAAACTTTCTTATCGTTACAGTTGTTTCTCTTGATATCGGAGGCAGGACAGCGTTTGCTCTGGAGCCGTCGGGAAGTCTTAAGTCGGCAATAGGATTAGCTTCATTAAGAGGTCTGTTCTGGTTCGCGAAAAAGCACGAGATGCATGTCTTAAGCGACTCCTCATCGCGGAAAGACAGATTGGATTTGTAGAGCTTTCCGCCGCGCTCGAAAAAGATCTTATATGGTCCGTTGACCATGATCTCCGTGACCGAAGGATCTTCCATCAAAGGCTCGATGACATCAAGGCGCCTTAACGAGTTGAATACCATCTGGGCCATTTCGCGTTTCTGGTCAAGATTCATCTTGTAGGAAGGATTATCGGATATGACGTCGGATATTATCTCCCGGAGCTTCTCGTCAGACGGTTCCGTCTCACCTGATATTGCATTCAGAACGCAGTACGTGATCTGCTCTTTGATGTCTGCAGGATCTGTCTTGACCTGATTCATACGGCTTGTCTCCCGGGACTTAACCTGTAATCGAGAATGCCCGGATCCTTAATGTCATCGGCGTAGAAGACGGAGATCCTTTCTCTTCCGAGAGCCTTTGTAAGCTGCGCGATAAGATCTTTGGAGCCTATATCTTCACCTGCATTTATGGCGGGCAATAGAATAGTTACACGGTCGCAGCTGCTCAGAAGTTCAGGAAGATCATTCGACCTGAAGCCTTCGACGACTGCAACGACATTCACGAATCTCCTGTTTGAGTGTGCAAGATTTGCCGCATGGTTCATCAGGGCCATGGAACGGGATACGCCGATGTCGTAGACGTCATCGTTATTCATGCAGCTTCCCGGCGTAAGGAACCCGGAATCATCCATGTTGCAGTATTTTAGGATGTCTTCAGGTTCGAACTTCTTTGATCTGCATGCCTCCAGAAGAGACGTCATGTTAGATCCTGCCGGAGATCTCCACAAAGACCTGATCTTGCTTGTAAAATCCAGCCGGATGTTAAAGTCCGCACCCGAGAGGTCATGTCCTAAGCTGCATATGTATCTGTCTCTTACATCCGAGTAGACGAACGGAATGACGGCGGTCAAAGAACCCGTGACAGGTGCCGGAAAAGAGGGGAATTCCGCATTCTTCCTGATCATGGGGATAAATCGGGCACAATCAATTATCCCGCCGTCTTCCGTTAGCCTAATGGGTGAGACTGAAAATGAGGAAAGTTCTTCCTTGCTTATATCTTTCGGATCGTATAAGACTCTCTCGTAATCACTGAATCTTGTCTCCTGATCCTGATCGTCAAAGTAAGGATTAACGATATAGGCATCGGGGAAAAAACTCTTGAGTCTCTTCTTCAAAAGTCCCGATATGTATTCGTTCTTCTCATAGATCTTGATCGTAAATGCCATTTACCGTTCCTCCTTAACTTATGGTTCTTAAGCAGGATTGTAAGGCCCTGAAAGCCTTGATAGAAGCGACAAAATACGACAAAAACCGACAAGAAAAAGCGCGTAAACAGCCTTTTCGAGGAGGGTAATAAATTAATTATTATTATTAACAAATCGCTTTTGGGGACAGATTTTCGAGAACTTTTTCATCCTATCAGGATAATAGGGATATTGGTGATTGACAAAGGGCAGAGGTATAAGTACAATCTTGTCGTTACAATATAAATCTTGCTTATCAAGAGTGGCTCTAGGGACCGGCCCGTTATGAGCCCGGCAACCGCGGAAAGCAGCGGTGCCAATTCCGGCAGGGAAACCTGAAAGATGAGGATCGATACATTAAGCGTTGGCCTTCTCCTTTCGGGAGGAGGTTTTTTTCATTGCATAAGGCAATGGTAGAAAGGAAAGAAAATGAGAAATAAAAAAGGAAACTGGCTGTTCACTTCTGAATCAGTTACTGAGGGACATCCCGACAAGATCTGCGACCAGATCTCTGACAGCGTTCTCGACGCAATCTTAGAGCAGGATCCGACAGCGCGTGTAGCTTGCGAGACATGCACGACTACAGGCATGGTGCTCGTCATGGGCGAGATCACGACATCTGCTTATGTCGATATTCCTTCGATCGTAAGGAATACCGTAAAGGAGATCGGATACAACTCCAGCGAGATGGGCTTTGACAGCCATTCATGTGCTGTCCTTACATCTATCGACGAACAGTCTCCCGACATCGCTATGGGCGTTAACGAGTCTTATGAGGCACGCCACGGCGGCGAAAAGGAGCTCGACACGGGTGCAGGCGACCAGGGCATGATGTTCGGTTATGCAAACGACGATACACCTGAGCTTATGCCTATGCCTATCGCTCTTGCCCACAAGCTCACGATCCGCCTTACGGAAGTACGTAAGAACGGTGCTGACTTCTTAAGACCTGACGGTAAGTCACAGGTTACGGTAGAGTATGAGAACGATAAGGTAAAGAGGATCGATGCAGTCGTTATCTCCACACAGCACAGCGCTGACGTAACTCTCGAATATCTTGAGGATTACATCAAGGAGAATGTCATCAAGGCCGTTATCCCTGCTGATCTTATGGATGAGAATACGAAGATCTACATCAACCCTACAGGCAGATTCGTAGTAGGCGGACCTCAGGGTGACTCCGGTCTTACAGGCAGAAAGATCATCGTTGACACATACGGCGGTTTTGCACGTCACGGCGGCGGATGCTTCTCCGGTAAGGATCCGACGAAGGTTGACCGTTCAGCATGCTACATGATGCGTTATATCGCAAAGAACATCGTAGCATCAGGCTTGGCTTCTGAGTGCGAAGTTCAGGTTGCATACGCAATCGGTGTTGCTAAGCCCGTATCCGTAATGGTAGACACATTTGATACAGGCAAGATCAGCGACGAGAAGATCACTGAGATCGTCAACAAGGTATTCGACTTAAGACCTGCAGCCATCATCAGGGATCTTGATTTAAGAAGACCTATCTATGCAAAGACGGCAAGCTACGGTCACTTCGGAAGAACTGATATCGAGCTCCCTTGGGAGAAGACGGATAAGGCAGAAGAGATCAGAAATCTTGCCGGTATCTGATAAGAGGACATAATCGGTTTTAAAGGCCCGGTCAGAGTCTCAACTTTGGCCGGGCTTATTGTTTTGTGGAGATTTTACTGTTAGCATTTGGAAAAGTTTACGGGAAGAGCAGGCAATGAAGAACGACGCTAAGGAAGATAAGAAGCTCACTTTGACGGTCGCTGATATCGGCAGTGAGATCGAGGATGCAAAGGTTACCTGCATCAAGGTCTTCTGTCCGAGGAAGGCCAATAACTTTGTCTCTTTCCTTTGCGACGGCAGATTCACGGTAGCAGGCAGATCCAAGGTCGATATCGTTGAAGGCGGTTCATACATAATCTCCGGCAAGGTTACGGAATGGAACAACAGGCCGCAGGTCACATTAAAGAAGATCAAGGTCGATGAGGATGCCGGCGATACGCTCCTTATTGCGTCTTTCCTTGCAGATAACATCAGCGGTCTGGGCAAGACTACTGCAGAGGCATTGGCTGAAAAGTTCGGTAAAGATATCCTGAAGGTCCTTACCGAGACACCTGAACTTGCTTCTTCTGAAGTGAGCGGTCTTACGTCTTCCAGAGCGATCGCCATATGCGATCAGATAGTCGAGAAATACGAGTTCTTCGATCAGGGCCTCGAAGCTAAGCTGATGGGCTTTTCGCAGGCTCAGATAAAGCTCCTTAACAATACGGATAAGCTTGATTGCGAAGAGATACGTAAGAGACCTTATGCCCTTATGGGGCACGGTATCGCCGGCTTTGAGATACTTGACCGCATCGCTCTTGGTGAAGGGATGGAGATCACTGCCAAAGAGAGGATCGCGGCGGCTCTTTATCAGGCCTGCATGTATCTTCACGAAGATACCAAGTCAACGGCTCTAATGCCTCAGGATGTGAGGAAAAGAGCGCTTGAGTATGTTAACCTTCATGAATCGAAGATAACCTCAGAACAGTTCTCGGAAGTGTTCAGAGATGCGGCTTCCCTTGCGATAGAAGACAAGAGGATAGCCGTATATAAATACGATAACGGAAAGTGTGCTGTCTGCGATGTCGAGGACAACGATGCGCGCTTTGCGACCATGAGTTATTTTGCATCTGAACTTGCGATCGAGAGACGCATCAACGAGATGCTGAAGACAAGGACTAATCCTCCGCCAAGGGATGAGAGCGACAGGATAATCAAGGAAGTTGCGTCTGACTTATGCATCATTCCGGACAAGTCCCAGCTCGATGCTCTGTACCTTTGCATGTACAGCCCGATAAGCGTTATCACGGGCGGTCCCGGCACCGGCAAGACCACGATCATGGGTGTGCTCGGAGAGTATTTCAGGCGCAATAAGATCAGCTGTGTATTTGCAGCTCCCACGGGAAGAGCCGCGAAGAAGCTCTCGGAGGCGAGCGGCACAGAGGCTTCCACGATCCACAGGCTCTTAGGTGTCAGGAACACCATCAGTACAGACGATGAAGATCTTCTTCCTGACGACAGGGCCGGGCAGTATAACAGCCTTCTTTTCGTGCACGGGAAAGATAATCCGATAGTTTGCAGAGTAATAGTCATCGATGAGATGTCGATGGTAGATACGATGCTCTTCAGGCACCTTCTCGATGCAGTGGATAAAGGCACTTCGATAATACTGGTAGGCGATCCGGACCAGCTTCCGTCAGTAGGTTCAGGCGATATCCTAAGAGATCTTTTGTCCTGCAATTCGATCCCGAAGATAAGACTTGACGCGCTGCACAGACAGGCTGACGACGGCTCTATCGCAGTGAATGCCGAGCGCATACTCGAGGGCACCGAGCCTGAAAGCGGCGGCGGTGATTTCGAGATAATCAGCTGCAAGACAGAAGAGGAAGCGCAGGAGACCATTGCAAGGCTCGTTCTGGAGCACAAGGACGAAGATCTTATCTGCCTTACTCCTACGAAGAATGAGAATGTAGCTCTGGGTACGGTTCAGCTTAATAAGCTTATCCAGGCTCTTGAAGTAAAAGACGAACTTAAAGTTATAAAGCGCGGCCAGAGCCTGACACTTCATGTCGGCGATAAGGTCATGCAGAATAAGAACGATTATCAGACCGAATGGATAGATCCTGTTACGGGTGAGGTTTTACAGGGCATATTCAACGGCGAACTCGGAGTCGTAAGTGATATCGATCCTTTGAAGGGAAGCGTCACTATCACTTTCGATGAAGGCAAGACTGCGGAGTATAAGGGTAAGCTCTTAGAGAACATAGATCTTGCATATGCCGTTACGGTACACAAATCACAGGGCTGCGAATTTGACAGGGTCATAATCGCTTTGGGCAAGATGAATATGCTCCTATATAAGCGCAGCCTCCTCTATACGGCGGTAACGAGGGGCAAGATGAACGTTACCATCGTTGAGCTTGAAGGAACACTTCAGAAGTTTTTGAAGGCGCCTAAGGGTGATACCAGAGAGACGTGCTTAAAAGACCTTTTGAAGACCGTTGATTTCCGCAGGAATAAATAGTGCGGAGATCAGTAGCAAAAACAGTTATCCCGATCGAAGTAAGAGAAGCATTTAAGAGGGCGGTGGATCTTATCCTTCCTTTCAAATGCCCGGTTTGCGGCGGTGTTTCCGATATAGCAGAAAGGTTTGGGAACTACGACAGGCTTTACACTGCTCTCTATGGAACTGAACCTGAACTCCACATCTGCGGCAAATGCCTTTCCATGCTTGATGCGAGTGATGAGGACAAAAGATGGTTTTTATGTCTTTCAAACCCTGTCGAAAATGACCCGTGCCCGGGATTGGCGCTCTATATGCCTTTCCCGTATAAAGGAATAGCGGAGCGCACAATACCTGCGATCAAATTCGGAAAGAATAAAGAACTTGCAAGATTTTTGGGCATGGTCCTTGGTTCTCTCATTCGTGAGGAAGGAATAAGGGCAGACCTGATAGTTCCCGTTCCGTTATCGGAAGAGAGGTTTGCTGAAAGAGGTTTTAACCAGGCTTACGAGATCGCTTATCCTGTTGCAAAGATCAATTCTGTTCCGGTTGCCGAAGACTGCCTTGTAAGGACCAGAGATACCGGAAGGCAGTCTGAGATACACGACAGCAATAAGAGAGCAGGTAATGTCAGAGGCGCTTTTGAAGTAAGCGGCAGCTGGGATGTGACGGGACTTAGAGTTGTCATCGTAGATGACGTGGCAACGACGGGAGCAACTCTTCACGAAGCTGCAAAAGCACTTTATAAGGCAGGAGCTGCCAAGGTGCTTTGTGCCGCATTTGCAGGAAACAGAGCGGTAAAGAATGCAGAGCCGTTCTGATAAAAGCAGTCCCCCAAAAAAGTTAATACTTTTGATGCCGATTTGATGTAATTGAACTTTACTATGAAGATGTATTCAAATAATTTTGATACCGATTGTTGGGGAACAGTAGGACTGTTTGGAATTACTGGTGTTGTTTTCGGAGGGGATTATTTATGAGAAGATCCAGGCTTTTTGCATTGGTTATGTGTTTTGCTATCCTGATGTCTTTATTTACATCCTGCAAGGCAGAAAAGAACGGAAAGAAAACAGTCAAAGCTGATGATCCGTGGTTTGAAACTACAAGATTCAGACTTGAGAAAGATATCAAGAAAAACAGTGATTTCAATCCGTCTTGTGTATGTGCGAGTGCTGACAGGATATTTAATCTGTACAGCGAATCTTATGACGGTTGGGCAACATCTAAAACGGTTCTTGATGTATATGATGACAGCGGAAGTCTGCTTGACAGAAAGCCGGTCTCTTTCGAAGGCAATTACGGGTTTCAGAGTATCTGTTCTGCCTGTTCTGATCCTGAAGGTAAAAAGATAACTTTAACCGGCCGCTATCATTCGCCTGTTGATCGCAGTTATTATGCTTTTGCCGACATTGATGTCGAGACCGGAAAAGTAACGGATGTATATGAAATAAAGGTAAAGGATCTGCACTCAATATCTAACGCTGTTAACATAAAAAACTATACGGTCTTAGTATCTAATGTCTTTGAAGGAGATTTTCTCGGATACGCTCTTTTCTTATACAAAGATAAGGAGTTGGTTGCAGAACTTGATCTGTCAACAATAAAGCTGTTTTACTTATTTGATGGCCTTTCGTTAGACGAAGAAAACGGTTTGCTTTATGCTGCCGGCTCTGATGAAACTGGCTTTATCACCATGGCTTTCGATGTGAACACGGGGAAGCTTAAGAGTAAGCAAAACGGTTATGATGCAGATGATAAGACTGTCAATCTGGCTGATTACTCCTCTACGGATAAAGGGGAACTTTGTAAGATCGATTCGCTCGGAAATATCATAAAGCTCGACATTAGTACCATGACTCCCAAGACTGTTGTCGACTCTGAATGGTATTCGCCATATTTCCCTGCGCCGAGCACAGATGAGTTTTTCTCTCATACAAGAATATTAAGCTGTACCGATGACAGGATTGTTATACATAATGATGAATCCACTACATACGGAAATGCCTCCTCTACAAATTACGAGTATATCAGGGTGCTGAAGAAGTCTGATAAGAATCCTCATGCCGGCAAAACGGTCGTTGAACTTGCTCTGCCTGTCAATTCAGGTATTACCGATTATCTTGCAAGATCGATATATCAATTTAACAAAGAAGACAATGAATACATTATCAGAGTATGGAACAAGTATAAGACCGGATTTAATCTCGGCAGATCACTCTTTGGTTCTGTTGATGAAGATGAACAGCAGGTATATCAGATGATCCAGGATCTTCGAGGTGATGATGCTCCGGATCTTGTTATAGGCATTCAGAAAAACTATGCAATGCGTGATGATGTCTTTATGGATCTGACAGGTTTTCTCAATCCTGATGTTATGGAAAAACAGTTCGGCAATATTATTGAGGCCGGAAGGATCAACGGCAAATTATATTTCCTTCCGGTAACTTTGAAGATAGAAGGACTGGTAACAAATAAAGAGTTGCTGAAAGACGGTGCTGTAGGAATAACTTTTGATGAATACGATAAACTGATCAAGAATGATATGAATGGCTTCTCGCCTTATGATCATGCGTTTACGCTGGCCTATAACAAACGCTCGTTTATCCTGTCCTGCATAGATACGAAGAAAGCAATTGAAGGAGATAAGATCGAATTCGGAACAGAGCAATTCCGTGCTGCTGTGGAATACGCTAATGAAAACATTCCGTACGAAAATGAAAAGAGCATGCCGGAAAGTTATGATTATGATTACAGCAAGAGGTACAGAGGCGAATGCTATTACGAAAAGATCGATGATTTCCTCGATTATGTCCGTGCATGCCGCACCACTGAAGGACAATATACGATTATCGGAACACCGTCGGTAGATGCTTCCGGTCCCAGATTTACAGCGATCGAGACGATATCAGTATCGGCGACTACAGATGCGAAAGACGGCTGCAGGAAGTTTTTGAATTATCTTTTCTCAGGCTCAGCTTTCGCTCCTTCCGAATGCGAATTCAAGCAGATAGTAACCAATAAAGATGTCATGAATAATAATCTCAAGATCCTTAGTGACATAAATAATAAGGCGGTCAAGAATTATCAGGATTCTAAAGCCAGCAAGGCGATAATCGTACCTATGGAAATTGACACCGCATATGGTGATAAAGAAGCTACGGATAATATGCGTGACAGTTTTATCAATAGCTTGTCTTCGATAACTGTCTATTACTATGAGGATTATGCAATCGTTCAGTTTTTGGATGAGGAACTAAAGCCTTATTTTGCAGGTGACCGCTCTCTTGACGATGCAATTAAGTTTATTAATGACAGAACGACCAAGTATGTAAGGGAGATGTAAGCTCCCGTTAGGAACAGTAAATACAGTAGTGTTTTCGTAAAAGTTATGGGGATAAAAGGGGGTTATGTATGAGAAGAGTTAAACTTTTAGCTGCAGTACTTGCTGCCATTTTGCTGATGCCGATATTTACATCATGTTATGCAGCTGGTAAAAAGGGGACTGTTGTAGTCAAAGAAAATGATCCGTGGTATGAATCTTTCAGAGTCAAGATCGAAAAGGATATACGCGCTGATGAGGAAGAGGATATATCCAAAATCTGTACAAGCAAGGACAAGATCTTTTACTTGTACAGTTTGTTTCATAAAACTGCCTGCACAACCAGAACAGTTCTTGATACATATGATCTTGAAGGTAATCTTTTGAGCCGTAAGAAAATCACCTGCGAAGATAATGCCACCATCCATCATATTCGTTACCTTGCTTCCGATCCAGACGGAAAGACTCTTAAGGCTGCTGTAGGGTATTGTCCTCCTGGAAGCATGATCGATGAAATGTTTATAGACATTGATGTTGAATCAGGGAAAGTATCCAACGTAAAGAAGATCGTGACTAAAGAAGGTGAGAGAGCATTGGATTCTCATGCTCCTGTACCTGATTACCTGTATAGCGTTGGCGATTATCTGGTAGTTTCTTTTTCAAAGGTTGTTGACTACGTGTTTACTACAGAACTCCTGCTTTATAAGCAAACGGATTATATTGCAAGACTGGACACATCATCAATACAGCTTAATGTCCTGCTTGATGGTTTTTCCATTGATGAATCAAAGGGCTCTATATTTGTGTATGGTTACGAAAAAGGCAACATCATAAGGATGGAATTCAATCTGAATAACGGCAGTCTGAAGAGCAAGGAGAATGTTCAGACTGGCGGAGATCAGGTTAACATTTGGGAATTCCAGAGAACTAATACCGGCGATATGTTAAGGATCGATTCTTTAGGAAATATCGTGAAGGCTGATGTTAACACCATGTCTACGGAGACGGTGATCGATTCTAATTGGTATACGCCTTATTATTTTCTGCCGGACAGTGAAGAATACATGCTTTCCACTTCTATCTTGAGCTGCAATGAGAAAGGGGCGGTTCTTCTCGATTGTGAATTTAAAACATATGGAAGTGATGTGTTCTTTAATGATGAGTATTTCAGGATCTTAAAGAAGGCTGATAAGAATTCCAATGCCGGCAAAAAGGTAATAGAACTAGCTCTGCCTCCTGATTCCGGTTTCTCGGAATACCTTGCGAATTCCATAAGAGAATTCAACAGAACAGACAATGAATATGTCATAAGGTTATGGGATAAGTATAAGAGCGGTTATGCAACAACGGTGCTCACATATTATGGTATTGACGTAAAAGGCAATAATGATCAGGAAGTCTTTCAGATGATCCAGGATCTTAAATGCGATGATGCGCCGGATCTTGTTATTGATATCCAGAAGAATTATGCGATGAGAGATGATGTTTTCATGGACCTTACGGATTTCCTTGATCCTGAGGTTATGGATATGCAGTACAAAAACATTATTGAGGCAGGAAAGATAGGCGGAAAGCTCTTCTTCCTCCCGGTAACAATTGAGATAGAAGGTCTTGTCACAGATACGGAACTCTTAAATGAAGGCGATGTTGGAATAACTTTTGAAGATTACGATAAACTGATCAAGGATAATCTGAACGGCTTTTCGCCCTATGATTATCCTGAATCCACTGCCTATAACAAGCGCTCCTTTATCTTGTCCTGTATTGATACAAAGAGCGCTATTGAAGGTCAAACGATCGAATTTGGCACAAAGCAGTTCCGGGCTGCTGCAGAATATGCGAAAAACAACATTCAATACAATAACAAAGATGAGATTCCCGATGATTATGTTCACAGCTGGAAAAGATACAGAGGTAAATGTTATTACGCGAAGATGGATGACTATCTTAAGTTTGTTCACTCATGCTACAAATCCAAAGGAAACTATACGATAATCGGAACACCTTCCGTGGATGCAATAGGTCCGAGATTTAGTGCTCTTGAGACGATATCAGTATCGGCAACTACCGATGAGAAGGAAGGTTGCAGGAAGTTTATCAATTATCTTTTCTCAGGCAAGGCTTATGATTCTACTGAATGTGAATTCAGGCATATAGTTACCAATAAGGAGATCATGGAGAAAAATATCCGGGTACTTACGAAGTGTAACAACGATTCATACGCAATATTTGATAACAGTGTAAAGACCCGTGCCATAATTCCTGCTCCTGGTTTGGATATGGTAACCGGCGATAAATATGCGACCGATGAGATGGCACAAAGCTTCCGGGAGAGCCTTGCATCGATCTCCACATACTATTACGAGGACTACACGATCGTACAGTTTATTGATGAGGAATTGGCACCTTATTATGCCGGCGACCGTTCACTAGATGATGCGATAAATTACATCAATGACCGCGTAACCAAATATGTAAGGGAGATGTAAGGGTCAGATAAAGCAAAAAGACCGGAGATCAATTTCTCCGGCTTTTTTCAAGTGATTATTATCTTAACCAACGATTCCCAACACCCTGAGAAGTGTTGCGGCAAATACATAGAGGAAGTCGATCATGCCTGCAGCGATGACGAGGACGAACCAGACGCGCTTGACGCTGAACTTTCTGTTCTTTCTAAGTTCGTCGTGAAGAGGCGTCGTGATGTTCTTGAAGAGGATGATCTTCTTCTTGGTAAGTCTTCCGACTGTGATCTTAACGATGGAGATGCCGCCGTCACAGAGGAAGGGAAGTCCTACAATGAAGTAGAGGAGCGGTACTCTGCAGTAGATCAGGAAGAATGCGATGAAGAAGCCGAGGCCTCTTGAGCCGGCGTCGCCCATGAGCATTTTCGAGGGATTGAAGTTATAAAGAAGATAAGCTATGACCGAAGGAATGAAGACGACCAGCAGTATGATCGAATTCCTGTCGGGCAGGGAAAGTGCCATGAATCCCATGAGGAATGTTGTGAATACCGCGAGGATCGAGAGCGTTCCCGACAGGCCGTCGATGCCGTCCGTGGCATTTGTGGCATTGATCGATACGACGAAGAGGATTACAGCGAGGAGATAGAAAACGACCGGATTTAAGTCGAAATATGTGCCTGTGATAGCGATATAGACTCTTGTGCCGAAGAAATGAACACAGATGAATGCTCCTATGAGGGATACGACGAAGTCAAGGGCTCCTTTGAGATATTCGTTCCAGGCATCTTTGGATCTGTCGTCGAGCCAGCCTGTGACCATTGCGGCGAGGGTTGCGATAAGTCCCATTGCAAGGCCTGTTACTTCATTGCCGCTCTCGAAAAAGCCTTTGTCTGATGTTACCGGGTTATAGATGAAGCAGAGGATGGCGGAGATAACAAGGAACACCAGCATAAAGTAAAAACCGACACCGGTAGGCTTACCGATGTTCGCTGCTGCGCCCTGGGCGAACTTGCGTCCGCGGTCGTGTCCCAATAAGACCTTCTCACCGGGAAGGAATCTCAAAAGGACCATTGTAATGGCAAATGCGGCTGCAAGACCTATTGCCATCTTGTATATAAAATACATTAAGAATGCCTCTCGCTCATTTAAGGTTTCTATAACAAAAGCATTATATCCTAACAAAACGCATAAAAAAATCATCAAATAGTGCAATAAATCGACCTGATTGCCTCGTCAGTCTTGGCCAAAATATGTTAATATAACAACTTGTAATTAAGGAGTAACAGATATGGATTACAAAGATTTAATAGCTTCAAATTTAGCAGCATGCACAGGCCTTGATAAGGCTCAGGTCGAAGGACTTATAGAGATTCCGCCCAAGCTCGAGCTCGGTGATTTTGCTTTCCCGTGCTTCGTTCTTGCCAAGACCCTGCATAAGGCTCCTCCTATGATCGCTAATGAACTCAAGGACTCTCCTGAGCTCGTTAAGGGCTTTGACGGCGCGGTCACGGTTGATACGGCAGGCCCGTACATCAATTTCAGGATCGACAGGGGCATTCTTGCAAAGAGCGTTATCTCTGAGATCACGGAAGCAGGCGACCAGTACGGCAATAAGAATATCGGTGAGGGCAAGAATGTCATCATCGAGTTCTCATCTCCTAATATCGCAAAGCCTTTCCATGTAGGCCATGCTTTCACGACGATCTTGGGCAATTCACTTGCAAATATCTATTCAAGACTCGGTTATAACGTAATCAGATTCAATCATTTGGGCGATTACGGCACCCAGTTCGGCAAGCTCATCACGGCTTACAGGCTCTGGGGCGACGAGCAGGCAATGCAGGACAACCCGATCGACGAGCTTACGAGGATCTACGTTAAGTTCCACGATGAGTGCAAGGTATCTCCCGAGCGCGAAAAGGAACTCGAAGACACAGCAAGGGACAACTTCAGGAAGCTCGAGGAGGGCGAACCTGAGGAAGTGGCTCTCTGGCAGCGTTTCAGGGACCTGTCACTCCGGGTTTTCGAGAAGACATATGAGAGAATGGGCATCAAGTTCGATAACTATAACGGCGAGTCCTTCTATTCATCAAGGATCCCCGGCGTCGTAAAGATGCTTGAAGATAAGGGCCTTTTGGAGGAGAGCGAAGGCGCCAAGGTAGTAAAGCTCGATGAAGAGGGCCTTCCTCCGTGCCTCGTTGTTAAGAGCGACGGTACCACGATCTATGCTTCAAGAGACCTTGCAGCAGTGCTCTACAGGCATGAGAAGTTCAATTTCTACAAGAATATCTACGTTGTAGGCCTTCCGCAGCAGCTCCACTTCAAGCAGGTTTTCGCTGTCCTCAAGAAGGCCGGCTATGACTTTGCTGACGACTGCGTACACGTAGGCTTCGGTCTTCTGAAGTTCAAGCCCAAGAAGGATGAGAACGGCAATGAGGTCGTTGAGGCATTCTCAACACGTGCCGGCAACATCATCAAGCTTGACGATTTCCTTGATAAGGCTATAGAGAAGACTGCTGAGATCATCAGAAAGAACAGCGAGCTTAGAGGCGGCGACATGACCGACGAGCAGATTGCAAAGGTATCCGAGATAGTCGGTCTCGGCGCAGTCTCTTATACATATCTCAGGGCAGGAAGAGAGAAGGATATCCTCTTTGACTGGGATGACATGCTTGATTTTGAGGGTGATACAGCGCCTTACCTCATCTACACATATGCTAGGATCAAGTCTATCTTGAGAAAGGCTGAAGATCAGGGCTTTAAGGGTTCTGTTGATGCTGCAGCAAAGCTTACTGCAGAAGATGAGTACGCTGTCATCAGGAGCCTTGCAGACTTCAAGGATGCGGTCGTTAAGGCAGCTGAGAGCTATGAGCCTTTCATGATCTCTCGCCAGATCGCGCTTATCGCAAGGAACTTCAACCGTTTCTACAATAATTCCAGGATATTGAACTGCGATTCGGATGACTTGAGAGACGCACGTCTCAAGCTTTGCGAAGCTGTTGCAGACTGCATCAAGTCCGGACTTGACATGCTCGGGATCGGCGTTGTCGAGAAGATGTAATTAGAAAGGCAGAGCGATGGAGAATACGACTAACAGCTCGGTACCTGATTTTAAGGAACTGAAATACACAAGACCTGATCTTGATAAGTTCACGGAGACAGTAAAAGCCGTTAGATTAAGGCTCATGACCGCCAAGACCATCGAGGCGGCCGATGAGGCGATAAGTGAGTACGAGATTGCGATAAGCTCTTTCGATACACAGTATGCGCTCTGTCAGATCCTTCACGATCTCGATACTTCAAATGAGTTCTACAATACCGAGCTCGAGTTCTTCGACGAGGCTACAGCCAGAGTCCAGGAGCTCTCATCGGCCGTTTTATCAGGCCTTCTTACGGCGCCCTGCGCTGATTCCCTGAAGGTCAAGTACGGCCCCATGATCTTCCGCAAGGCAAGGAACCAGAAGGAGATAATCTCGAGCGAGGTAATAGATGACCTTACGGAAGAGTCAAAGCTCGAGAATGAGTATTCCCAGAAGCAGTCCGAAGCTGAGATCCAACTCGGCAAGAAGACGCTTAACTTAAGCCTTATTCAGCCTTATCTCCAGTCAACGGACAGAAAGGTGAGAAGAGAGGCTCACATTGCGCTCGATAAGTACTACATGTCCCGTAAAGACACCTACGATATTATCTACGATAACCTCGTAAAGGTGAGGACTGAGGCTGCAAGAAAGCTCGGATATGAGAGCTTTACGGAGCTCGGCTACAAGCGCATGGAGCGCTATGATTACACGAGAGAGGATGTTGCTTCATTCAGGGAGAACATCAAGAGATACATCGTTCCTCTTACGGTACAGATCAGAAAGCTCCAGAAAGACAGGCTCGGTGTCGATCAGCTCATGTTCCACGATCTGCCCTGCCTCTTTAAGGAGGGCAATCCCGCGCCCGTAATAAGCAAGGATACTTACGAAGAAGCGGCAGGCAAGTTCTTCCGTAAGATGTTCGGTGCTGACCCGAGCTTTTTCGATATCCTCTCAGGCCACGGATATACTGATCTTTTATCCCGTCCGGTCAAGTCAACGGGCGGATACTGCATGTATCTTGAGGATTACTGCATTCCGTTCATCTTCATGAACGGCAATGGTACTTTCGACGACGTTGCAACGGTCATCCATGAAGGCGGACATGCCTATGCAGCACTTGCAGGAGCTGAGTCTTCACCGTTTGTCGAGTGCCTGTCTCCTACGCTTGAGACATGCGAGATACATTCCACATCGATGGAATACATGTCTTATCCTTTCATGAACATCTTCTACGGCAAGCAGGCTGAACAGTACTGCGAGCTCCACATGACGGACGGTCTTCTGTTCCTGCCTTACGGCTGCATGGTCGATGAGTTCCAGCACATAATCTACGATAATCCGAACATGACTCCAAATGAGCGTCACGAGATCTGGAGAATGTTGGAGCAGACATATCAGCCGTTCACCGAATACGATGTAGAAGACACTCCTTTCCACGCATTGGGAGGCGCCTGGATGAAGAAGGATCATATTTTCACAACGCCTTTCTACTATATCGATTACTGCCTCTCGCAGATCTGCGCTCTTGAGCTCTGGGACGAGTCCAGGACCGATCTGAAGGTCGCATTGGAGAAGTACAATACGCTCTGCCAGTTAGGCGGCAGCGATACATTCTTAAATCTCATAAAGAAGTCCGGCATCGAGTCTCCTTTCGACGTCGATGTCATCAAGCGCCTTGCCTTCAAATGCGCGGATTTCCTTAATCTGTGAGGCTTAAATGAAGTTTCCCGAAGAGTTCCTGACAGAGATGAATGATTTCTTCTCGCGTTATAAATACGTGCCGGAGGAAGGATTTTACGAGAGCTTCGAAAAGGAGCCTTTGAAAGGAATAAGATTCTCAAGAACGAAGATTAATTCCGCTGATGAGGAGAAGGCTCTCTTATCTGATCTCGGTGAGCCCGGGAACCCTGTTCCGTGGTGCTCCGGCGGATATTACATCAATAACGAGACCGGCGGAAAAGAAGCGCTCTATCACGCAGGCGTTTACTATCCCCAGGAGCCTTCCGCGATGCTCCCTGCGCAGGTCATGGCAGCAAAGCCCGGCGAGATAGTATTAGACCTTTGCGCAGCTCCGGGCGGCAAGGCATGCAGGCTCGGCGAGGACATGAAGGGCGAAGGCATCCTTGTAGCAAACGAGATCAGCTTCGACCGCTCCAAAGCGCTCCTTCGCAATATCGAGCGTTCAGGCATCAAGGGCTGTGTTATCCTCAACGAGACGCCCGAGAATATTGCATCCAGGCTTCCTTTGTTCTTCGATAAGATCCTTATTGATGCGCCGTGCTCAGGCGAAGGCATGTTCAGAAGGGATCCGGGTGCCGTTAAGAGCTACATGAACTATGGCCCCAAGGTCTGTGTTCCTTTGCAGGAATCGATCCTTGAAGCTGCCCACAAGTGCCTTAAAGAAGGCGGTTCCATCGTTTATTCCACATGCACGTTCTGCGTCGACGAAGACGAGAACCAGATAAAGCGCTTCATCGAGCGTCATCCCGAATATAACGTAAAGGCTCATCCAGAGATAGATGGCGTCACGCACGGCGGTGAAAATTCTATCCTTCCCGGCTCCATGAGGATCTGGCCGCACTTATCAGACGGCGACGGTCACTTCTGCGTTCATATCGTTAAGGGTGAAGAGAAGGAGCTTAAGTCGGCTTCGGATCTGCTTATTACAGGTGAAGTCCGCTCTAAGGACAAGAACGTCGAAGCTGCCATGAACGTTCTCGATGAAGTCTTATCAGATAAGGGCAGGGAAGACATCCTAAAAGGAGCGTTTATCAGCCACGGCACGGGCATCTTCCGGATGACTTTTGATGAGAAGCTCTTTAAGGGCCTCAAAGTCGTTAAGACAGGACTTTACGTGGGCGACATAAAGCCTTTGAAGTCGGGGAAGAAGGTTTTCGAGCCCTCCAACAGCATAGCGCTCGCATTAGACAGGAATGAGATAAGGGACGATTCATACCTGGCGCTTTCCCGCAGTGACGACAGGCTTCTTAAATACTTAAGAGGCGAGACCATATCTGTTTCTCCTGAAGACGGCCTGAAAGCTTCAGGAACGATTCTTGTAGGCATCGGCAACTATCCGCTCGGCTTTGCCAAGATCAACGGACAGACCGCTAAAAATATGTATCCCAAGGCATGGAGGCTTATATGACGGAATTCAAACTCATTCTTGCGACATCCAATAAGGACAAGGCAAGAGAGATCGCAGAGATATTGGACGGTACACCTTTTGTCGTTACGACAATGAAGGAAGAGGGCTTTGATCCCGACATCGTTGAGGACGGAAAGACCTTTGAGGAAAATGCTCTTATCAAGGCACGCGCGGTTCACGCCCTGGCAAAAGGCGCTTACGTCATGGCTGATGACTCCGGCCTTTGCATTGACGCTCTTGACGGCGCTCCCGGCATATATTCCGCAAGATTCTGCGGCGAGAATTCCACATATCCCGAGAAGTTTGCGAAGATCTTCGAGATGCTGAAAGACGTCCCTGAAGAAAAGCGCACTGCCAAGTTCGTATGCAGCATCGCTGTCGTAAGACCTGACGGCTCCGAATTTACGGTAAGAGGCGAGATCTGCGGCGTTCTGCACGAGAAGCCCATGGGCGACGGCGGCTTTGGCTACGATCCTATCTTCTACGTTCCCGAATTCGGCATGACGACTGCCCAGATGACCAAGGAGCAGAAGAACTCGATAAGTCACAGAGGCAAGGCTTCCAGGGCAATGGCCGAGAAGCTGAAGGCGGAACTGGGCTGATGCTTTTTTATACGTGCTGAATTGTTGATTTCCTTAGGATTTATCTGTGTGCATATTTGGGTAACGAAAAATGAAAAATCGTTACCAGAATATTGATTTCCGGGCATTTTTCCACATTTTGGTAATGAAAATCGAAAAATCGTCACCATATCGTGACCAGCCTTTATTCCGGCTTTTCGTATAACAAAAAGTGCAAATCCGCAAACAAAAAGTCGGAATAGCGGCTGAAACCGCAACAATGCATTCGTTCGAGAACCGGTCAAAATAGTCGTTTTTAAAGAATTTGACTGTACGGTAACGGATAAATCCCGTGCAAATGACTTTATTAATTATAATTCGTTGAAAACACCCCTTAATCGTGTTAATATTGTCAGGCGCGTACAAATGTCCGTCTGTGGAAGTATACTTGGGCGCGAAAATCTCATAGAAAGGTCTTGACCTTATGCATCAGGATAACCCCGAATATTTCCTAGTCGATAAGAGAGTTTTGCCTGAAGTCTTCATTAAGGTAATGGAAGTAAAGCAGCGCCTTAACACAGGCGAATCCACTTCCGTAAACGAAGCGGTCAGAAAGACCGGGCTCTCCAGAAGTGCATACTACAAATATAAGGATTCGGTTCTGCCGTTCTATGAAGCTGCAAGCGGCAAGAAGGTTACGCTCCTTCTGTCCGTTGAGAACTTCCAGGGCATCCTGTCTGAGATTATAAGGACCATCGCGGAATCACGCGCAAATATCCTGACTATCAATCAGAATATTCCGATCAACGGCCTCGCCGATATCTCGATCTCCATTGAGACAGTATCGATGTACGGCACTGTTGACGACATAATCAATGATATCTCAAAGCTCGCCGGTGTACGCAAGTGCATGGTATTGAGCAGGGAATAACGAAAGGAACAATAAAGAAATGGCTATCAACATCGCAATTATGGGCTTCGGCACGGTAGGTTCAGGAGTTGCCGAGACTCTGGACGTCAACAAGGATGTTATCTCCAAGCGTATCGGCAAAGAAGTCAACGTTAAGTACATCCTTGATATCAGGGATTTTCCGGACAGCAGATTCGCTAACCTTGTAACTCATGACGCGGATGAGGTCTTTAACAGCGATATTCAGATTGCAGTAGAGACTATAGGCGGTGCAAGGATCGCTTACGAATACACAAAACGCGCGTTGTCCAAAGGCATCAGCGTCGTAACTTCCAATAAGGAGCTTGTCTCCACAAAGGGCCCCGAGCTCCTTCAGATCGCCAAGGAGAACAACTGCTGCTATCTTTTCGAAGCTGCGGTAGGCGGCGGTATCCCGATCATCAGACCTCTTTATAAGTGTCTTGCGGCAAACAAGATCACAAGGATCGCAGGCATCGTTAACGGAACAACGAACTACATCCTCTCACAGATGAAGGATGAGGGCGTGGATTTTGTTACGGCATTGAAGCAGGCTCAGGAAAACGGCTTTGCAGAGGCAAATCCTTCTGCAGACATCGACGGCATCGACGCCCAGAGAAAGCTCTCGATCCTTTCCACGATCGCTAATGACGGCGATTACATTGCACCTGAGAAGATCTCTGCTGAAGGAATTTCCGCGATTACGACAGACGATATGGCTTTCGCAAGATCCATCGGCTGCGACATCAAGCTCATCGCCCTTTACGAAGCCGGCGAAAAGCCTGTTGCTTACGTTGCACCCGCTCTGGTCGAGAAGAGCAATCTCTTATATAACGTTAACGGCGTATTCAATGCTATTATGGTTGACGGCAACAGCTTGGGTCAGGCTATGTTCTACGGTCAGGGCGCAGGCACGCTTCCTACGGCATCTGCAGTCTGCGGTGACGTTCTTGAGGCTGCTATGGGCAATCCTTCTGAAGCAAGAGCATGGACTTCAGAGAGCGTTGAGATCACGCCTTATGAAGAGATCATTGCCGATATCGTTATCAGGGTCGACAATGCGGCAGAAGCAGTTGTAAAGGGTTACAGCTGTGTTTATCTCTCTGAGGAAGCGATCCTCGTTAGCGGTATCAAGCATAAGGATATTGCGGCTCTCATGGCTGAGACAGGCGCAAAGTCCTGGATGCACTATCTTAAGTAATCGAAAAACAAACAATTCGGAGGATATATAAATGAAGGTACTCGTAGTAGGCGGCGGCGGAAGAGAGCATGTTATCTGCTGGAAGCTCAAGCAGGATCCCAGGGTAACGGAGCTTTACTGTGCGCCCGGCAACGGCGGTATCGCTTCAATCGCCACTTGCGTTGATATTAAGGCTACTGATCTCGATTCTATGGTCGAGTTCGCGAAAAAAGAGCAGTTCGATCTCGTTTTCGTAGCTCCTGATGATCCGCTCGCTCTTGGTATGGTTGACAGAATGGAAGAAGCAGGCCTCAGAGCCTTCGGCCCTAAGGCAAATGCTGCGATCATTGAAGGTTCAAAGGCTTTCTCCAAGCAGCTCATGAAGAAGTATTCGATCCCTACTGCAAAGTATGAGATCTTCGAAGATGAGCAGAAGGCTCTTGATTACCTTGAGACTCAGCCTATGCCTATCGTTATCAAGTGCGACGGTCTTGCATTAGGTAAGGGCGTTATCATTGCCCAGACTCTTGATGAGGCTAAGCAGGCAGTTAAGGACATGATGGAAGACAAGAAGTTCGGCAATGCAGGCTCCACGATCGTCATCGAAGAGTGCATGACAGGTCCCGAGCTCACAGTCCTTGCTTTCTCTGACGGCAATACCTGTGTTCCGATGGTATCTTCAAGAGACCATAAGAGAGCATACGATCACGATGAAGGCCTTAACACAGGCGGCATGGGTGCTGTTACACCCGGTGCCGACATGACAGATGAGCTTAAGGCACGTATCCAGAACGAGATCATCACACCTACAGTTGAAGCTCTCAAGAAAGAGGGAAGACCGTTCAAGGGTGTTATCTACTTCGGACTTATGCTTACACCTGAAGGACCTAAGGTAGTTGAGTACAATGCACGTTTCGGCGATCCTGAGGCACAGGCAGTGCTGCCGCTTCTGGAGAACAGCCTTCTCGATATAGTAGATGCGGTCATTGACGGTTATCTCGATAAGATCGACTTCAAGTGGAAGAATAAGTGTTCATGTGTTGTCGTTATGGCTTCCGGCGGATATCCGCAGAGCTATGCAAAGGGCTACGAGATCACAGGCATCGACACCTGCGGCAAGCTCGTTTTCCAGGCAGGTACCGCACTTAAGGACGGCAAGCTCGTTACCAGCGGCGGACGCGTTCTCTGCGTATACGATGAGGCTGATACCCTTGACGAGGCGATCGACGGTGCTTACGAAGGCGTCGCCAAGATCTCCTTCAAGGACATGCACTTCCGCCACGACATAGGAAGGACACTCGGTTAATAAATGAGAATAGGCATCTACGGAGGCTCGTTCGATCCCGTTCATGACGGTCACATAGCGATGATAGATTCCGCATTAAAGAGCGGATTCATTGACCTTGTGATCGTTGTTCCTTCGGTCAGGAATAATTTCAAGCTCTATGCCAATAAGCTTCCACCGCCGTACCGTTTCTACATGATGAAGGAGACCATAGAGGGTCTCGGCATCAAGGACTGCTTGGTAAGCGACATTGAATTCGGCATAGAAGGCGTAAGCTATACATCTGTAGTGCTTAAGGCGCTTACATCCGACAGTTACATAAGAGATTTCCTTACCGCAAACGGCATTAAGAAAAAGAAGGCTGAAGAGCGCCATGAATTCTTCTGGATCATGGGATCTGATACGCTCGGCACTTTCGAGACCTGGTATAACCCCGGAGAGATCCTTAACTATGCTGCGCTCCTGGCCGCTGTAAGGCCCGGTGATACGACCGATGTCGAAAAGGCCGCAGATTCGATAAGGAAGAATCTCGGAGGCAAGGTTGAGATATTCCGCCTCAAGGGCGTTGACTGTTCTTCTTCAGGTATTACATCTTCCGGTGACTTTTCGATGGTGCCTGAGCCTGCCAGAGAGTTCATTAATAGGCATGCCCTTTATACAGAGAATACGAAGCTTGAAGGCGTTTCGGAGGAAGCGAAGAAACAGTTCTATGAATGCTCTGTATGGATGTATAAGTATCTGGGCGGCAAGAGGCTTCTCCACACGCTTAACGTGGGCTATCTGTCCGCGCATCTGGCTGATGTCTTCGGCTGTGACAAGGATAAGGCGCTTATCGCCGGCGCTCTTCACGATTGCGCGAAAGAACTTCCCCTTGAAAGGCAGCTTGAACTTGCAAAGATCTATTCAGGTGATCTGTTTACGGAGAAAAAGCTCCTTCATTCGCCGGCAGGTGCAGTTTTCGCGCGCGATGAATTCGGCATTGAAGATAAGGAGATACTTGATGCCATCTGCTATCACACGACCGGCAGGGGCGACATGACACTTCTTGAGAAGATCGTCTATCTGGCAGATAAGATCGAGCCTTCAAGAAACTATACCGATCTGACGCCCATAAGGTCTGCTGCTGAGAAAGATCTTGAGAGCGCGATGAGAATGACCGCGCTTGCCGTTAAGAATAAGTTCGTCTCTCAGGGCAGGGACATCCATCCGATGACGCTGTTAATGATGCGTGATCTCGGAATGGAATAAACATTTAAGTTTGTTATAATCAAATCATCAATAAACCAAGGAGTTATTTATGGAACCAAAAGAATTAGCCGCTAAGATCGTTGACATTCTTGATTCAAAGAAGGGTATCGATATCGAGACGATAGACCTTACAGGAAAGACAGTACTTGCTGATTATTTCGTTCTCGCAAGCGGTAATTCGACCACTCAGATCAAGTCTCTGGCTGATGAAGTCGAGTATGTCCTTAAGAAGGATTACGACATCACTCCGGACCACATCGAAGGCCGCTCCGGCGACAAGTGGATCCTCCTGGATTATAAGGATGTCGTCGTTCATGTTATGGGCAGGGAAGAGCGCCAGAATTACAACATCGAGAAGTTCTGGGAGACAAAGCGCAGAGAAGGCGAAGAGTAATCCCCTTCTAGTAATTATTTTAAAATAATGTTTGAAGCCGGCAAGGCCTGTCCTTGTCGGTTTTTGTTAGATTTTGTCGGAAAAAACCGACAAAGACCGGTGTTATGCTTTCCGTATGATCAAGAAAAGCACGAAGGCGACAATCAAGAAACTGGTCTATCCTCTGGCATTCATTCTGGTAATCATCCTGAGTGTCGTGTATAAGTTCGTGTTTAAAGGCCGGAATGATATCACCGTAAACGCGTTTAAGAGCGGAAGGTCGGCAGTGATCACCACGGCTGAGAGCCATGCGGGCGGTCCCACGGATACCGGTACCGGGTCTTTCGTGCAGTCTGAAGCAACGTCTAAGGCTTCTGAGACCATACAGCTTGTGAGCGTCTATATCTGCGGCGAGGTGAACAAGCCGGGCATTTACGAGGCGCCCAAGGGTGTCATGCTGAATGTCATTATCGAAGATGCGGGCGGCCTTACTGAGAATGCTTCAGCAGATAATATCAACCTCGTTTACCAGATAACGGGAAATATGTCGATCTACATACCGTCAAGGGCGGAGGTTGAGAAAGGCTTTAACGGCGGCGACATCATAAGGCAGAAGGGCGTCTATGTCTGGGGCAGCGGGCAGGGATCGTCTTCTGACGGAGTGAGCGGAAGTGTCAGCATAGTAAATATCAATACCGCTTCTGCAGACGATCTTAAGACTCTGCCGGGTATAGGCGATGTGACGGCACAGGCCATAGTCGACTACAGAAAGAAGAACCCTTTCAAGGCCGTGGAAGACATCAAGAACGTCACCGGGATAGGTGATTCTAAATACAACCGGATAAAGGATTATATCTGTGTCTGATCAGGTATAGCCGTAAAGGCCTCTGACACTGACTTCGCCGCTCCTTAAGTCTGACACTGAACCGTCATCGAACTTTACCTTAAGAGTGAAGTCCTCGTTGATGGCTATTGCCGTGCCAGAACGGCCCTCACTGTTCTCCGCAAGCTGCGGGAAAGCTACGATCCTGGAGCCGACTGTAACGTTGCTCTGGCGGTAACGGTTAAGATAGTATTCATCGTCAGGCCATCTGTAGACAAGATCGCCCATGGCTTTGATGAGCTCGGCGGCAAGCTTTGAACGGTCGAATGTCTTTCCTCCGTTCTCGATGGAGATCGAAGTGGCTATCCGGGAGATCTCCTTAGGGAAGGATGTCTCATTGACATTGATCCCGATGCCGATTATGCAGTTATCGATAAGTCCGCTCTCGGCTTCTACCGTAACCTCCGTGAGGATGCCGCAGATCTTCTTCCTGTTCATGAGAAGATCGTTTACCCATTTGACCTGAGAATCGATGCCGTAGGCGTTGTAGATCGCGTCAGAGACCGCGATTGCGGTCCAGCTCGTGAGGTTGGATATCTTATCGAAGCCTGATTCCGGTTTGAAAAGGTAGGAGAAATATATCCCGACGCCTTTTGGGGAGGCAAAGCTCCTGCCGCGCCTGCCTTTTCCGCCTGTCTGGCAGTCGGATATAACGACCGTGCCGGAAGGCGCACCTTTCCTCGCCATGTCTTTCAGGACATCATTCGTGGAGTCCACGGAATCGAAAACATGGACCTTCTCGGATATGCTCCCGGGAAGGTGCACTGAGACAGAGCCTTTGGTGAGGATATCCGGACTCTTGGTCAGAAGATAGCCCTTATTGGTCGACGAGGTTATCTCATAACCTTCATCCCTCAGAGCCTTTACTGCGGAATTGACTGCAGCCCGGGAGACACCAAGCTTCCTGCTTATGGCCTCTCCGGAGATGAAATCCTCTTCCCAATAGATAATATTCAGTACATCGTCCTTAAGCATTTTCAGACTTTTAATCCTCTCTTTAATACGAAATTTAGTAAAAATACATAACTTATTAGCAAAAATAATAACACTTTATAGCCAATGTGCGGTAAAATATATTCGGTAAAGTGCATTATAGTTTGTGAACAAGGGTGAACATGAGCATATATTCTATTGTATTGGGAGTAGTAGCGCTACTCAGCATGTTGTCTACTTTCGCACTCGTTCTCTTCTCGAGACGGGGCGCCAATACGCTTGAGATCCTGATGTCTGTATGTGTCATGATCAGTAACTCCGGTTACTTCATCTTATCATGTTCAAGGAACCTTCAGGAGGCAGTCCTGGCCAACGCACTGGCTTATGTCGGCGGAGTCTTCCTGCCGCTCCTCATCGTTTACATCCTCATCGACTATTCGGATTCCAAGGTCCCTACGTGGTTCTCTGTCGTTATCCTTCTGATCAACATATTCGTATTTGTCTCTACGGTACTTACCGACAGATTCCCGTACTTCTATGCAGGCCTTAAGTTCGATCCTTCTTCGCCTTCACCGCTCATAAAAGAACCCGGACAGATCTATTACATCAGATACATCATACTGGCTGTTGAAGTCGGACTTGCGGCATTCTTTACCATCCTGACCTATCTCGGCAAGCGCAGTGCTTCCTTCAGGCTCATGGTTACATATGCCGGTTCTCTTTTCGGCGTCATGCTGGTCTATTTGGGATCTCGCTTCTTCGGACTGAAGTACGAGATAATCCCGTTCTTCTATCTTATATGCACACTTATCCTTGATTACGTTGTCGCGAGATCCACGATCTATAACGTTAATTTGAGCGTTCAGGAGAAGATCAATGAACTCAGCACCTTCGGATATATCGTTTTCGACAGGAAATACAATTATGTCGGAAGCAACTCCGTGTCTGAGAAGTTCTTCCCTGAGATCGCGAATGCCAGGATCGATTCCAAGATCATCGCCAAGGATTATGCGCTGAAGGATCTCCTTAAGTGGGTTGCCAAGTGCGCAAGCGAAGTGGAGAATTCTGACAAGAAGCAGAACAAGTATAAGAAATCCATCGTCATAAATGACAGAAGCCCCAGCGAGAGAAGATACCTCGAGTGCGAGATGAGCTTTATTCATTTCGGATTCAGGAATCACGTTACGGGCTATCTTGTTGAGATCACGGACGACACTGAACAGCACAACATGATCGAGTCCATGAGCTTCAGGGGCGAGACCTTAAAGCGTGAGGTTGAGCGTCAGACCAAGAGAGCCAAGTCGATGCAGATGTCCACTATCCTCGGCATGGCTGCCATGATCGAATCACGTGACAACTCCACAGGCGGTCACATCAACAGGACTTCCGCCTGCGTTGCTTTGTTCGTTGAGCACCTTCGTAAGCTCGACGACTACAACATGAGCGAGAATTACTGGGATTCAGTAATCAACGCCGCGCCTCTCCACGATCTTGGTAAGATCGCCGTTGACGATGCTATTTTAAGAAAGCCTTCAGGCCTTACGGACGAGGAATATGAGAAGATGAAGATCCACGCACCTTACGGCGCGAAGATCATGAGCAAGGTCCTTGAAGATGTTGAGGATAAGGAATTCGTAAGAGTAGCTACCAACGTTGCCCACTACCATCACGAGAAATATAACGGCACAGGTTATCCCGACCAGTTAAGAGGAGAGAGCATCCCGTTCGAGGCTAGGATAATGGCTCTGGCAGATGTTTTCGATGCCTTGGCAAGCCGCCGCTATTACAAAGAACCGATGTCCTACGATGAAGCTTTCGAGCTCATCAGACAGGAACTGGGACATCACTTCGATCCGCACCTGGGACGCATCTTTATCTCACTGAAGAAAGAGATCATCGCTCTCTACGAATCGTTCGAAAACACGGATTACGCAAGATAATTAGTAAGGGCTGTCTCAAGACAGCCTTTTTTTATTGAAAGTTGCAAATGGTAAAATCGTACCATTTTCGAGGTTAAAAACGTACGATTTGAATGCTTGCAAGTTGCAACAGGTAGAATCGTACTTTTTTCATGGTTAAAAACGTACGATTTCACCCTTTGCTCTTCGCCGGACCTAAAAAACTAATTAAACTTCTTCGTTAATGATGTTCCTGACCCATTTGTATTTTTTGTAGTGGGCGATTACTACAGGGATCTTAACGATCTCGTCCAGGTTCAGGATGAAGTAGACGACCATTACGGGCAAGCCGAGTTTGAACGCTGCGATGTATCCGACAGGCACGATAAAAGCCCACATCGTGACGGTATCGCAGATGAAGCCGAACTTCGTGTCGCCGCCTGCAGAGAAGATGCCGCTGATGAGCGTGGAGTTTATAGATCTTCCGAGGATATAGTAGCTGCACATCAGGAGCATGATGAACAGGTAGTGTTCTGCTGTTTCCGTAAGGTTAACGAAGTAGAGGACCAGAGGTGCAGATGCTGCTGCGACAAGTCCCAGGATGATCCCGGAGATCACTGTTATCTTAAAGAGTTTATCGCCGTATACCTTAGCCTGTTCAAGTCTGCCTGCGCCAAGCTCGTTGCCGATGATGATGACGCTTCCGCCTGCGATGGCAAAGCAAAGGCAGGAAACAAGGTCTTTGACGATCGCTGCAATACCGTTGGCAGCCGCAGCATCAGAGCCCAGATGGCCCATGATAACGGTGATCATGGTAAAGCCGAATCCCCAGAGAAGGGAATTCAAAAGGTAGGGAAGGGTGTACTTAGAGAATCTCTGCCTTAAGTCCTTGTCCGCGTGGAAGATGTTCTTAAACTTCAGCCGGAACTTTGTCTTCACGAGGATGAATATTACGCAAAGAAGGAATCCTGCAAAGTTCGAGATCGTCGTCGCAAGAGCAGCGCCTGCAGAACCCATTGCAGGCAGACCGCAAAGACCGAAGATGAGTAAAGCATTCAGGATTATGTTCAGGAATACGATAACAACGCTCGCAATCGTGCATTCCTTTACGTATCCTACGTTCTTAAGGAGTGTCTCGAAAACAGATGCGAGTGTCATGAAGACATATGAGAATGACGCGATCCTGATGTAAGGAATGCCGTTTGCGATGAGTTCGGGTTCGTTCGTGAATACACGCATTACACCTTCAGGCATGAACATGCCGCAGGAAAAGAAAACGAGTATTACGGGGATCGATAACGCGAACATGTATCCGAATACTTTCTCGATGGATTCATTGTCGCCTTTGCCCCAGTACTGAGCAGCGAACATGGAGCCGCCGGCAGTTATGGACGTGGTAAACAGGGTCAGTACGAGTACGACCTGTGTTGCGAGTGATACTGCTGCCATTGAATCCTGAGACAGGAAGAGCAGCATGACAGCGTCTGATACCGGAACCAGTGCAAAGACAAAGTTCTGCAGTGTCATCGGCAATATCAGCGAGATGAGCTTCTTTCTGAAAGATGATTCCTTTACATTTTCCATAAATAGAAATTTATCCTATTTCCCTATGAATTTTAAGCAGGATTGGAATTCTAACGCGAAAAAGGGCAAAAATCAAATAAAAAACTTCTGATATCTGTTACCCGGGATCTACCTTGGCTGATCTGCGCGCGGCATCATGACAGAAAGCGTAAAAGTATTCCCGTCGGAATCTGCTTTTATAATGCCGTTTAATGATTCAACGGCACGTCTTACATTGAGAAGGCCGAAGCCGTGATGATCCTTATCCTTTTTAGATGTATAGCCGGATGTGGTGAGAAGCTTATTTGTGTCGATCTTTCCGGATGCGGAATTAGCTATCTTGATCACGAAGAACCTGTCCGTTCTCTTGATCGTGAATGATACAAATGGATCTTCACATTTGGAGGCGGCTTCGATGGCATTGTCCAGTGCGTTCGCGAAAATGCTGCACATGTCCATAGGCTTGATCTTGAGACCGCCGTCAGCCACGCCGTCAACGGTGAATCTGATGTTCAGTTCATCCATCCTGTCGGCCTTCATGGAGATGATGATATCGAGCATCTCGTCACCCGTGACGTATTTGGGCGAGAGGGAGCCGACGTTTCCCAACATATCTGCTATATGGGCTTTTGCGCCTTCGACATTGCCTTTCTCGAGCATCATCTGCGTCATTGCGAGGTTATTCTTGATATCATGTCTGAAGGCCTTTGTCTCGATCTGCTTTTTCTTATACTGGCCGATGTATTCGAGCTCAGCGGCAAGGTATGCTTCCTGCGACTTGTTCTTTTCGCGCAGGGACCTGTCGACTGAGGATATGATCATGATGACAGGCACGGCAAGCCCCAGGATTAGTGTTCCTATTGCATAGAAAATGCCGATGTAATGGTATCTCTGTTCCAGCGTTATATACTCTGAAGACATTTGTGCGGGAATAAAAGGGACAGTGACAAAAAGAGCGGCCCACACTGTGAAAAAGATCCTGTAAGGAATGCCTATAACATAGAACTTTTTTTGTCTGTAGAAGCCGAAATATACCACAAGGAAAAGTGCCAGCGTAACCAGGAAGCTCATTATCGTTATGAACGTCCAAATACCACCGATGCCTAAATGATCTATGAATAGATCCACCATAGCTTCATCGGTCCCGCCATAGAAGTAGACGGCGGTCATCTGTGAGAGTGTGGATGTATAAGCGGTTACAAGATACAGGCAGACAGTAGATTCAAAGGCTCTCAAAAACTTCTTTTCCTTATAAGCGAAAAAGTAAAAGAAGAATGCGTAGATAAATATCACCAATACCAATCCGCTGTTAAAGTTGAGCATGACCGTTCCCTCAGGCATTTCGCTGAAGAACAGATTCAGGAGCACATTTCCAAGTATGGTCAGGATCAGGGGGCCGAATGACGATAATACAAGTTTTTTGGTTAGCTCGATGTAGCGCCCGAGAAAGCATGCTGCGACAAGTATGACGAGCAGCATCGAAATGATGATCTGGGAATTGTTCAAAAGATAAAGTGTTAAGGAAAGGATAAATTCAAGAGTCTCAGACATATCAGAAAGCCAGTCCTTCCACGTAAGCGTACAAGGCGTCTTTGAGAGCTTTTACATTGCTGCGGCTCACAGGGAGAATGAAGTCGCCTTCCATGATCACATCATTTTTGGAGAGCTTTTTTACCTTGGCAAGCGATATCAGATAGCCTCTGTGGATCCTGAAGAAACCGTCGTTTTTGAGCTGTTCTTCAAAGTCGCCGATATTGTATCTGATGACATGCTCGCCCGCAGAAGTCACGATCCTGACGTTCTGGTTCATTGATTCCATGTAGATGATGTCATTTAGGTCTATCAGAAGTTCCTCGCCTTCTTCCTTGATTATCAGATGGCGTGCGTTTCCTTGCTTCTCCTGAACGTATCTTATGACTTCCTTAAGCTTTTCGATATCGACAGGCTTGGTGAGGTATCTTAAGGCATTTACTTCATATCCTTCTATGGCGTATTCCACGTGACTTGTAAGGAAAACGATGAAGACCTTCTCGGATGCCGCTCTGATCGCCCTGGCAAGCGTTATGCCGTCCACGGCAGGCATCTCGATATCAAGGAATACAAGATCGTAGGGAAGGGCCTTAAAGCTCTCTGAGAGCCTGTTCCCGTCGTCAAAAGTGTCGATATTGTAATCGGCATTGATAAGAAGCTTATCCAGCAAGGATTTAAGCTCTATCCTGTATATCTCTTCGTCATCGCAGATGGCAATACGCACTTTGGGAATGCTCCTTGTGATTATCTGTTATGAATTCTAAATAATCATTGAGTTATTCGCAATACCGTTTACGACGGGAAAACTACCATTCACTCCAGTCTCATTTTTCGCGCACATCCTGATGCTAGAATCACCGTGAGTTCAATGAAGAAAGGAATCTACACATGAAAAAGGTTTTAAAACAGATCGGTAAAGCAATAGGCTACTTCGCAGTCTATCTTACCTGCATGAACGTTGTAGATCTCATTGCCGGCTTTGTCTGGGGTTATTCGAAGGGCAAGGAATTTAAGGAAATGGGATTAAGTCCGGACGAAGCTGCAGCAGCTTTCCAGAGCGTCGAAACAGGCTACAAGGGAATAAGCATGCTGATCGGTGCCATCCTTACGCTCCTGGTATTTTTCATTATCGAGAAGGTAAAGAAGACAAGCCTTGCAAAAGAGACCGACATGAAGAAGGTTACGGGCAAGCAGATGGGCCTTACGGTTATCGGTGCTTTGGGAGGAATGTTCTTCATGAACTTCATGCTCAGCATTCTGCCGATCCCTGAAGAATTGTTAGGTGACCTCACAAGCGGAATGGGCAGTCTTACATCTTACCCCTTCTGGCTTGCGATCATAGTAAATGCGATCCTCATCCCGATCCTTGAAGAAGTCGTATTCAGAGGTTATATCTTCAGCAGGCTCGGCAAGGCAATGCCTGCAGTCGTTGCAGCCGTCATATCATCAGTTGTCTTCGGACTTTGCCACGGCGGCCTTGTATGGGCGATCTGGGCAGGTGTTGTAGGACTTATCATCTGTGTTGTCAGGATCAAGTCCGGTTCGATCATCCCCGGCATCGTATTCCACATCATCATGAATACTTACGGAATGGTTTGCTCATATTTCCCCGTGCTCGAAAAGCTCAGCAACACCGGAATGTACATCCTTACGGCAATCGGCGGTATCATGCTTGCGGTATACATCGTGGGTATCCTTACAGACAAGAGTGCAGCTAAGGACAAGGCTGAGGTAACGGTCGCATAAGAGGATATAAACAGACCGGGTACTCTAAAAACTCATACCACAGCGAACAAAATCAAGGGCTGCCTCTTCATAGAGCAATGTCATTAAGTTAAGACGACATTAACTTAAAGAGATCTCAAAAACAAACCAAAAAGAGACTGGAGAAGCAAAATCTTCAGTCTCTTTTCATTTTTCAGGCAGCGCAAATAGACAGATTGAG